>ERZ1740067.396-NODE-396-length-35348-cov-7.681807_pt1 | contig 35348 bp, 29 predicted proteins | sample MGYA00581736_ERZ1740067 | MGnify/ENA primary metagenome ERZ1740067 (study PRJEB43018, sample SAMN04849236) | marine metagenome | isolation source: floating plastic debris | place: Pacific Ocean | collected 2008-08-27 | study: EMG produced TPA metagenomics assembly... | reverse complement strand
CCAGTTCGGCCCAATCGGATTTGAGCACAGCCGATTCAGGCAGGAAGTCGGTCCATGCGTCGCCCGGCACCTCTTCGGTTTGGCTAATGATATCGAACTGACCGTCTTCCTGGATTTCGCCGATCAGAACCGGCTTGGCCAGGTGGTGGTTCGGCAGCATCACGGCGGTCCCGCCGGTGAGGTTCGGGAATTCCTGCCCGTACATCGCCTCGCGCACGGCATCCACGTCGGTGGTGCCTGCCGCCTCAGCCGCGTTCACCCACATGTTGAAGCCGATGTAATGCGCCTCCATCGGGTCGTTGGTCACGCGGTCCTCGCCCATGCGGGCTTTCCATGCTTCGACCCAGGCATCGTTGGCCTCGGATTCGGCGGACTGAAAGTAGTTCCAGGCGGCCAAGTGCCCGACGAGATTGGAGGTGTCGAGACCCGCAAGCTCTTCTTCCCCGACGGAAAACGCGACCACGGGGATGTCATCGGCGGAAATACCGGCGGCGGCGAGTTCCTTGTAAAAGCCCACATTGGCGTCGCCGTTGATGGTCGAGATCACGCCAACCTTCTTGCCATCCGCGCCGAGCGCTACGACGTCCGCGACGATCTTGGACCAGTCGGAGTGGCCGAAGGGCGTGTAGTTGACGAAGATGTCTTCGGCGGCGATGCCTTTGTCCTTCAGGTAGGCCTCAAGGATGTTGTTCGTGGTGCGGGGATAGACATAGTCGGTGCCCAGCAGCGCGAATTTCTCGACCTCAAGCTCCTCGAGGAAGTAGTCGGTGGCCGGGATCGCCTGCTGGTTGGGTGCCGCACCGGTGTAAAACACGTTTTTCGACGATTCCTCGCCCTCGTACTGAACGGGGTAGAACAGAAGGCCGTTCAGCTCTTCGATCACGGGCAGGACGGATTTGCGGGACACCGATGTCCAGTTGCCAAAAATCACGTCGACCTCGTGCACGGTCAGCAGCTCGCGCGCCTTTTCGGCAAAGAGCGGCCAGTCGGAGGCCGGATCGACCACGACGGCCTCAAGCTCACAGCCCAGAACACCGCCAGCCGCGTTTTGCTGTTCGACCAGCATTTCCATCGTGTCTTTGAGCGTCGTTTCCGAGATCGCCATCGTACCGGACAGCGAATGCAGCACGCCCACCTTGATGGGGGCATCGCAGGCATAGGCAGTGCCAGCGCCGGCAATCAGCACAGCAGCCGTGCTGGACAGGAGTTTACGGGTCATCTTTGTTCCTCATGTTGCACGCATCAGGAGGCTTGCAGCGCGGGACAGAACCCCTCATATGCCTCTGACGCAATCTATTGCGGCGTGCGACGGCCATTCGGTTTCCTAGGCCAGGTCGTCGTACGTTTTCCTCCGGACGCCGAGCGCCCATCCCGTTGGTAGGTGGGATTGTCCGAGGGCAGGAGTCGTTCCGACACTATTTTACGCGCGACCAATTTTTGCCGCGTAAAATTTAGGCGGTGTGGGGGCATCCGCTTAATAGTTGTGCGGTCTACTATCGGATTTTTAGGCGATCAGCTGTCGAGCAGCAGTTCGGTGCAGGCTGTCATGTGCCATTCGGCGCGCATCCGCGCATGGGTGGCGCGATCTGGCCGGTCGCTGAAACTGGCGATGGTCAGCAGTGATGCGTGGGCGAGCTTGGCGTCGATCCGGTGGTGCAGGGCGGCGCGCTCTTGCCCCCGGGGCACAGTGGCGTCGAGCAGGGCAATGAAGGTGAGGCGCTGCCCCTCATATGCATCCGCAGCGGGGTCATTGGTCAGCCAGGCGTGTTCCATCTGCGCGGACATGCGCCCGGCACACCCTGCGAACATCTGCGCAAGATCATGTGTCGCCATTGCCTGCGTGGCCATCAGGGCCGAAACCCAGCTTGAGAGGATCAGTGATTTCATTCTGCTCACGAATTGAGCATGTACGCATATTTAGCGCCTGACAAGTGTGCGAAATGAAAACTTCTAGCGGGTGCGCGCAATACGCCGCCGCCCATTCGTGCAAGGTGTCTGCACCCTAAGGCGTGGCACCGAAGGCAATGAATTGCGCCGAGAGGTCGGCAAACTCAGCCGGTGTTGGTGCGGTGTCAAAGCTGTGGCGGGCGGATGTCGCGGCCCATGGCACCCTGTCGCGGGTCATGACCTCGATGAACGGTGCGGCCCAGGATGTGTCATGGCACAGGGTTGGGCGTATGTTCACCCGTTCCTCGATCCCATCGATCCGCGTGAACATCAACGTCGCGCAGTCGGGGCAAAAATGGTGATGCCGGGGGGATCCGGGCAAGGGGCGCGCCACCGGGACACCTCGGGTGATCCGAAAGCCTTCCACAGGGATCATCGCGGACAGGGAAAACGCGCTGGCGCATAGCCGTTGGCAGTCGCGGCAATGGCACGCAAACGTCATCAACGGCGGTGTCAGGACTTTGAACTGGGTTGCGGCGCAGCGGCAATGGCCGACGACTGGCAGGATTGGTTGGCGCATGCCAAGTCTCCATATGTTTGGGGGGAGGGCCGGTGTGCGCGTTTCTGGCGCGCGGGGACATGGGTCACAAAACCGGCTGGTTACAGCCTAGCCATCCGTTCCATATTGGTAAATGCGCAGGTGTTGGCGGTAGGCTCACACCATTACGGGATCGGAGGGTGGCATGACGGCGCAGCTTGGACGGATTATCATCTACACCAAGAAGGTCGACGCGGTCGCGGCATTTTATTGCACCCATTTCGGGTTCGACCGGCTGCAGCTCGAAGGGGACCGGATTGTCGAACTGGTGCCGTCGGGTGGAGGTGCGCACATCTTGTTGCATCCAATGGGCGCGGGCCGGAAAGAAGGGCAAGCGCTGGTCAAGCTGGTCTTTGACGTCGAAGATGTGGATGCGTTTTGCCGCGCCGCCAAGGCACGGGGGCTTGAGTTCGGCGCAATCCACCATGCGGATGGCTACAGTTTCGCCAATGCCAAGGACCCGGCCATGAACTCGGTCTCCGTCTCGAGCCGGGCATTTGCGCACGGCTAGAACGGTGTCCGGCTGCGACGGAGAGGTGGCTGGGATGGTAGGACTCGAACCTACAACCTACGGTACCAAAAACCGGTGCTCTACCAATTGAGCTACATCCCAACGTGGACCGCGACATACGCCGCGCCGGGGAGGTGATCAAGCCCCCATGTTTCGAAAAATCTGCCGAAACCTTTATTCTTCTCGTAACGTCTCGCGGTTCAGCAGATCCTCGTTGGCGCCATCCTCGCGTTCCTGGTTCACGATCGCTTCCAGGGCGGCCTCGTCGGTGGCCTGCACGTCCTGCGCTTGGACCTGCGGGATCGGTGCGGCAGGCGCGGGTTTGGGCGCTGGGGCGGACGTGTCCGCGTCGCCGACGCCAAGGACGCGCAGCGTGGTTTCGGGCATCACGATCCCTTCGGCATCGAAGGCGGCAATGGTCAGGCGCCAGGCCTCGCTGCGGGCCTTGAGAAAGGATGTTTCGTGTTGCGCGATCCAGGCGGCGACATTGAGAATGACGGCGCTGTCGCCCAGTTCCTCGATCCAGACGGAGGGTTCGGGCTTGGCCAGCACAAAGGGCAGGCTGCGCACGGTATCGAGCGCGAGCGCCTGGGCGCGGGCCAGATCCGTGTCGTAGGCCACTCCGAGGTCGATCAGGAAGCGGCGTTCGTCGTTGCGGGTATAGTTGACGATACGGCTTTTGAAGACGGTGGCGTTGGGGATGCGGATATGGTTGCCGTCAAAGCTGAGCAGGATGGTCGCGCGGGAGGTCAGGCGGATGACCTTGCCGATGTCGCCCTCGATCTCGACGGTGTCATTGGGGCGAAAGGGTTGGCGGATGCTGAGCATGATCGAGGCGATGAAATTCTCGACCGTGTCGCGGACCGCGAAACCGATGGCGAGGCCGACGATACCGGCCGCCCCTAGGATGGTGCCCAGCAAAGCGGTCGCCCCGAGGATGTCGAGCGCGATGACAACGCCAGCCACCAGAAACAGGATGCGGATGATCTGCCGGTAGATGTCAGCGATAAAGGCGTTGGGCGCGATGCGGTCCCACGGGTATCGCATGCGGGCCAACACCACGCCGAGGCTGACGACAAGCGCAAAGACCAGCAGCGCCACGGTGGCAAGCGGGATCAGCGCGATCATCTGTTGCAGTCGCGCCATGAACCGCTCGACCGCCGGGTTAAGGCGGGCGACCACATCGGTGGTCTCTGTCACCTCGTTCTCGATGGCGACGACACCCTGCACCCGCCCGACCAGCTCGTTGAGCCGTTCGGCGGTGGTGGCGTCCACCGTGGTGCCGCGCAGGGTGACGATGCCGGAGGTGACGGTGACCGTGACCTCCTCGTACCCTTCGAGCTCGGTCAGGATATCGCGGATGCGCACTGCGATGGCGGCGTCCTGGCTTGCGCTGTCCTCGACCGTGATGGTGCCGCTGGGCTGGTCGGCGGTCTGTGCGGTCGCCACAATCGGCACGCAGAGCAGAAGGGCGAGGCAGAGGGCGCGGATCATGTCGTCGTGTCCAGCAGGATGGCGCCGTCGCGCGCGCCCTGGGCCACAGCGTCGTGGGCGCGGTGGCAGTCGCGCAGGCCAAAGGTTTGGGCGATGGGGCTGTGCAGCGCACCTGCGCGTAGTGCGGCGTGCAGTTTGTCGATCGCCGCGGCACGTTCGGCGGGCTGCAGGATGTAGATGAGAATGATGTCGAGCGTCACGGCTTTGAACAGCATCGGACCGAAGGGCAGCGTCGGGGTCATATCCAATGCCGCGCCGTAGGCGCAGATCGTCCCGTTTGGCGCGATGAGCGCTGCGTCGGTGGCGGCGTTGAGGCCATATTCGACCTCGATGATCCGGTCGACGGGCTGGCCACCGTTCGCCGCGAGGACCTGGTCCACCACATCACTGCCGCTGAAATCCACGACGTGATGGGCGCCCGCCTGTGCGCAGCGGGCAATGCCCGCACCACGCGCGGTTGCGATCACATGCGCGCCGCCCCACCGGGCCAGCTGCACGGCGAGGTACCCGACGGTGCCCGCACCGCCCTGGATCAGCAGCGTTTGCCCCGTGACGTCGCCGCCGCCAAACACCGCGTGGGCCGCCGTCAGGCCGGGAATGCCAAGCGTTGCGCCGGTGCGCGGGCTTACGCCCTCGGGCAGGGGCACGGCTTGCGCTTCGGGCAGGCAGATATGCGTGGCGGCGGTGCCGAAGGGGCGCTGCCATTGGCCGTTCCAGACCCACACGGGCTGGCCCACGGGCCGGTCCACGCCAGCACCCACCGCGGCGATGGTGCCCGCCCCGTCGCTGTGCGGCACGATCAGGTCAAAGGGAGGCTGGGTGACACCGGGCCGCGCGCCGCTGCGCGCCTTAATGTCAGACGGGTTCACCCCGGAATGGCTGAGCGCCACCAGAACCTCGCCCGAGCCGGGAGAGGGCGTGGGCAGCTCGGTCAGGGCAAGGACGTCAGCGGCAGCGCCGAAGCGCGAATAGGTTATGGCGTGCACGGGAATGGGGCTTTTCTTGCAATGTGTTGTGCGATGCAGATTAGACGAGGCGCGCCGAGAGGAAAGGGGTCAGTCGCGCAACTCGTCAATCGCCACACCCCAAAGCCGTGCCTTGGGGGCCCAGCCGCGATACCCGCCGGTCGACAGGCGGCACCACTCGGGCCCGCATTTGCCCAGTCGCGCGATCACGCCCGCCTCGAGTGCGGCCGTCACGGGCGCATCGGTTTCGGGCCGGGTGCGCAGGGTCAGCATGTCTTGCTCGATCAGTACGGTCCGGCTGCCCGACAAAAGCGAGTAATGCACCCAGCCGCCCATGCCATCGCGATCTTCGACCCGGCGCCAGTGGCCATGTTCGGCGGTGATCCGCAAGGGCATGTCGCGGCGCTGAAACACCCAGTCGATGCGGTGGGTGAGCGAGGGGCCGCGGCGGACATTGCCCTCGACGGCCTTGAGCGACACGTAGCGGGGCAGGGGAAGGTTGGTCACAGGGCCGACGTCCCGCGCCGCCACAGGCAGCGCGACCAGCATCACGACAAGACACAGGCACAGCCTGCTCAAATATCCCCACATGGTGACGGGCCTACTCATCTCACGCCTCTTGGAGTGGCCGAGGTTCTTGTGCCTCGCGCTCACATCCGCCACCATGGCGCAGAGTGGCCGCAAGGCCAAGCGCGGGGAGGGCGCCAATGCCAAAGGAACGTCTGAGTGTTGTCGTTACGCGACGGTTGCCCGATGAGGTCGAGACGCGGTTGAGCGAGCTGTTCGACGTGCGGTTGCGCGATGACGATGCCCCGATGTCCCGGACGGACATCGTGGAGGCGATGAAATCCGCGGATGTGCTGGTGCCGACGATCACCGACACGGTGGACGCGGCAATGATCGGGCAGGCGGGCGACCGGCTGAAGCTGATCGCGAATTACGGCGCCGGGGTCGACAATATCGACGTCTCCACCGCGCGGCAGCGGGGCATTTTGGTGTCGAACACGCCCGGCGTTCTGACCGATGACACGGCGGACATGACCATGGCGCTGATCTTGGCGGTGACCCGGCGCATCCCCGAGGGGCTGAAGGCCATGCAGGGCGCGGATTGGTCCGGCTGGGCGCCGACCGCGTTTCTGGGCGGTCGCGTTGCGGGTCGTCGGCTGGGCATCCTGGGGATGGGCCGCATTGGTCAGGCAGTGGCGCGGCGTGCCGCGGCGTTCGGGATGCAGGTGCATTACCACAACCGCAAGCGCTTGCGCCCCGAGACGGAGACCGAGCTGGAGGCGACCTATTGGGACAGTCTCGACCAGATGGTCAGCCGGATGGATGTGGTCAGCGTGAACTGCCCGCACACGCCCTCGACCTTTCATCTGATGAACGCGCGGCGGCTCAAGCTGATGAAGCCCGATGCGGTGATCGTGAACACCTCGCGCGGTGAGGTGATCGATGAGAATGCGCTGACCCGGATGCTGCGCGCGGGCGAGATCGCTGGGGCTGGCCTCGATGTGTACGAACAGGGACGCGAGGTGAACCCGCGGCTGCGCGAACTGACCAACGTGGTCCTCTTGCCGCATATGGGATCGGCCACCCGCGAAAGCCGGGTCGAGATGGGCGAGAAGGTGATCATCAATATCAAGACTTTCGATGACGGCCACCGTCCGCCGGACCAAGTGGTACCCTCGATGCTGTGACCAACCGGAAAACGACACGTTTTCCGGCCAAGATTTTTGGAAAAATCTTTTGCGCGAAGGAGGACCCGATGCGCTTTTGCCTGACTGTTGCCCTCACCTTGATTGCCAACGCTGCTCTTGCGCAGCAAACTGCGGATGCGGTGCAGCCGGAAGGCAGCACCGAAGGCGCGGCCCTCGCGCTGTCTGATGCCGCGATGGCTGCGCAAGCGGCCAAGGATGCCGGCACGCCGGTCTCTGCGCAGACCCACATGGTCGCCGCCGCCAACCCGCTTGCCGTGCAGGCGGGCGTGGATGTGCTGGCCGCCGGGGGCACGGCTGCGGATGCGATGGTTGCAGTGCAGGTCGTGTTGGGTCTGGTGGAGCCGCAATCCTCCGGCCTGGGCGGGGGCGCGTTTCTGGTCTGGTATGATGCGGAAGCGGGGGCGTTGACCACGCTTGACGGGCGCGAGACGGCACCATTGGCCGCAACACCGCAGCTGTTTCAGGACGAGGCGGGCGAGCCATTGAAGTTTTTCGATGCCGTCGTCGGCGGTCGGTCGGTCGGGACGCCAGGCACGCCCGCTCTGCTCGAGACGTTGCATCAGCGTTGGGGCAACCAACCCTGGGCTGGACTGTTCGATGCGGGCATTGATCTGGCGGATGGCGGCTTTGCCGTGTCGCCACGTCTCGCTGGTCTGGTGGAGCGGGATCAGGAACGCCTGTCCCGCTTTGCCGACACAGCCGCCTATTTCCTGCCGGGCGGGACGCCCTTGCAGGTTGGCGACACGCTGACCAATGTGGCCTATGCGAGGACCCTGCGGGCCATCGCGGCCAGCGGAACGGATGCATTCTACGCCGGGCAGATCGCGGCGGATATCGTGGCCACGGTGCAAGGGGCAGAGGGCAATCCGGGCGTTTTGTCCGAGTTGGATCTGGCGGTCTATCAGGTGAAAGAGCGCGCGCCGGTCTGCGCCACATACCGGGCGCATGATGTCTGCGGGATGGGGCCACCATCGTCGGGTGCGCTGACGGTGGGGCAGATCCTGGGCTTGCTCGACAGCTACGATCTGGCCGCTTTGGGGGCGGAGAACCCCGAGAGCTGGCGGCTGATCGGGGACGCCTCGCGCCTCGCTTTTGCAGACCGGGGGCGGTACATGGCCGACAGTGACTTTGTGCCGATGCCGACGCAAGGGCTGGTCGATCCGGCCTATCTGGCCGATCGCGCTGCGCTGCTGAGTGGCGACAGCGCCTTGGCCGAGATTGGACCCGGCACGCCCGAGTTTGATCACGCGTTGATGTGGGCGGATGATGAAAGCCTCGAGCTGCCATCGACCTCGCATGTCTCGATCGTCGATAGCTTTGGCAACGTGGCATCGATGACGACCACCATCGAAAACGCCTTTGGGTCGCGGCTGATGACCAACGGTTTCTTGCTGAACAACGAGCTGACCGATTTCAGCTTTCGCACGCACAGCGACGGCGTGCCGATTGCCAATGCGCTGGCACCGGGCAAGCGGCCCCGCTCGTCGATGTCGCCGACCATCGTGATGAAGGATGGGGCACCGGTGCTCGCCGTCGGCTCGCCCGGGGGCAGCCGGATCATCGGCTACACCGCCAAGACGATCATTGCGCATCTCGACTGGGGCCTAGACGTGCAACAGGCGGTGGACCTGCCCCATGCGGTGAACCGCTTTGGCACCTATGATCTGGAGGACGGGACATCGGCGATGGACCTGGCTCCGGCGCTGGAGGCCATGGGATACGAGGTGAACGTCCGCGATCTGACCTCGGGCCTGCATGTGATCGCCATAGGCGACGGGTTGCAGGGCGGGGCCGATCCGCGGCGTGAAGGGATTGCGCTGGGCGATTGAGCCACGGCGCTTCAGGGAGGAGACACATGGCACAGGCTATTGATTTGCCACGCAACGAGGCTGGGATCGCCACGGCGCTGGGAATTCTGAAACAGCGCTTTGGCGATCAGTTCCAGACGGGGCAGGCCATTCGCGATCAGCATGCGCACAGCACCACCTGGATCAGGGCACAGGCGCCCGATGCAGTGGTCTTTCCCGCGTCGACACAGGAAGTGTCGGAGATCGTCAAGGTCTGTGCGACGCATGAGGTGCCGATCATTGCCTTTGGCACCGGCACATCGCTCGAGGGGCATGTGAACGCGCCGGCGGGCGGCATCTCGGTCGACATGAGCCGGATGGACAAGATCGTGGCGGTGCATGCCGAAGACCTCGATTGCGTCGTGCAGCCGGGTGTGACGCGGGAAGACCTGAACACATATCTGCGCGACCGTGGGCTGTTCTTTCCCATCGACCCTGGCGCGAATGCGTCGCTCGGCGGGATGGCGGCGACGCGGGCCTCGGGCACCAATGCGGTGCGCTATGGCACGATGAAGGACAACGTGCTGAGCCTCGAGGCGGTGATGGCCGATGGCCGCGTGATCCGCACCGCGCAGCGCGCCAAGAAGACCTCCGCCGGCTACGACATGACGCGGCTGCTGGTCGGCTCCGAAGGGACGCTGGGCCTGATCACCGAGATCACGCTGAAGCTGCAGGGGATACCGGAGGCGATTTCGGCGGCGCGCATGTCCTTTCCATCGGTGGATGCGGCCTGTCAGGCGGTGATGACGACGATCCAATACGGGATCCCCGTGGCGCGGATCGAGCTGTTGGATGCGCTCAACGTGCGGGCGGCCAACGCCTATGCCAAGCTGGACCTGCCAGAGACGCCGCTGCTGCTCCTCGAATTCCACGGCTCGGATCGGGGCGTGATCGAGCAGGCAGAGATGTTCGGATCGATCGCCGAAGATGTCGGCGGGACGGATTTTGCAGCCACCGCCACCGCGGAGGAGCGCAACAAGCTGTGGAAGGCGCGGCACGACCTTTATTGGGCGACGTTGCAGCTGCGGCCCGGCGCGCAGGGGATTTCGACGGATGTCTGTGTGCCGATCTCGCGGCTGGCAGAGGCGGTGACGGGCGCACAGAAGAAAGCGGCGGAGTTGGATCTGCTGGCGCCGATTGTCGGTCATGTGGGCGATGGGAACTTTCATTCGCTCGTGCTGATCGACATGGAGGACGCAGGCGAGGTGGCGCGGGCGGAAGAGTTCACAGCCTATCTCGCCGACGAGGCGATCCGGATGGATGGCACCTGCACCGGCGAGCATGGGATCGGGCAGGGCAAGATGCCCTATCTGGTCAAGGAATTGGGGGCCACGACCGAGTTCATGGCGGCGATCAAGGGCGCGCTCGACCCGCAGGGTATCCTGAACCCGGGCAAGATCTTCGGGCCGCGGCGTGGCTAGGCGCCTGGTGCGCTGGGTGCTGGCGATGTGCCTGGCCGTCACCGCCGCTCAGGCGCAGGAGACGGTGCGGTATCACGTCGAGGTCGCGCTGGTTTGGGATGGTGCGGCCCAAGCCGGGCATCCGGCGGACAAGCACTGGTCGCGGCTGATCGCCTTTGCCCATACCGCGCGCTATGCGCTCTTTGATGACGGGGACACCGCCACGAGCGGATTGGCGCTGGTGGCGACGAACGGGCGCGTATCGGTGCTGGAGGCGGACCTGGCTGAAGGCCGTCGCCGCGGCCGGGTGGGTGCGCATATCGTCGTGCCGGGGATCGACGCGGGCGTTGGCACCTTTGCCTTTGAGCTGGAGCTGACCGAACGGCAGCGCTTTGTGTCTTTGGCGACCATGCTTGCGCCCAGCCCAGACTGGTTCACCGGTGTGAGTGCCGTGGCGTTGCGCGAGGATGCAGGGTGGTTCGAGCAGGTGCGCGCGCCGTTATGGGTGTGGGATGCGGGCGTCGACAGTGGGCGCGCGTTCGAAGGGCCAAACGTGGAGACACAGCCCCGCCAGTCTGTTCGGTTGCTGAGCCATCCTGCGTTTCTGACCGAAACGGGCTTGCAACCTATCGGAACGGTCACCTTCATGCGTCTGCCGTGATCCCATTGCCGCTGCGCGACGACATGTTTTAGGGGGGCTTTGCCCCCCGGCTTCGCCTCCCCCCAGGATTTTCTGGGACAAAGACGGAAGGCGCATTGGCACGCGTCGTTTTTTGCGCGCGACCGGTCGGCTTGTTGGTCTGTTTGGTCTGTGGATTTTTCTAGAAGATAGCAGAGCTTGGAACGCGGGGGAGTCGGAACATGAAGAGCCAAGTCAAAGCGCTTGTGGTGGGCGGCGGTGCCGTGGGGACGTCGATTGCCTATCATCTGGCCCGCGCCGGGTGGGACGACGTGATGCTGCTGGAGCGGGATGAGCTGACGAGCGGCAGCACCTGGCACGCCGCAGGGCTCTTGCCGTATTTCAACATGTCCTTTGCAACGACCCATATCCACGATTACTCGATCAAGTTCTACAAGACGCTTGAGGAAGAGACGGGGCTGAATGCGGGCTTTGCCGTGGTCGGCAACCTGCGCATGGCGCAGACCGACGCGCGGATGGACGAGTATATGCTCTATGCGTCCACGGCGGAGACCTGCGGCGTACCATACGAGTTTATGACGCCGGATCAGATCAAGGCCAAGTGGCCTCTGATCCGCACTGACGACCTCAAGGGCGCGCTGTATCACCAGACCGACGGCTACATTAACCCCGCGGATGTGACGATGGCGATGGCCAAGGGTGCGCGTCAGCGCGGCGTGCTGATCGAGCGTAAGTGGCAGGCCGATGCGTTTCACTGGACCGGTGAGGCGTGGGAGGTCACGGCGACCAAGATGGTGGAAAAGGGCGGCAACCTGGTGCCATCGGACGAGCAGGTGGTGATCACTGCCGAACATGTGGTCACAGCCTCGGGCAACCACGCGCAGCGCACTGCACAGATGCTGGGCATCAAGATCCCCGCGATCCCGGTCGAACATCAGTTTATCGTGATGGAGCAGGACCCGGCGTTGGTGAAATTCCGGGCCGAGGGGCATGTGGAGCATCCGGTGATCCGGGATGCGGATGCGCAATCTTATGTGCGCGAAGAGCGGGGCGGCTGGATCCTGGGCGTGTATGAGCATGGCGCGCCTGTGCGGTTTGAATACGGAGTGCCCGACAGCTTTCGCGCCGATCTGTTCCAGCTCGATCTGGAGCGGATCGAAGAGCAATATATGGCGATGATCCACCGCGTGCCCTCGTGCGAGAACAGCGGTCTGAAGGACGATTTCAACGGGCCGATCTGCTACACGCCGGACGGCAATCCGCTGGTCGGGCCTGCGCCGGGCCTCGAAAACATGTGGCTGGCCGAAGGGTTTTCCTTTGGGATCACGGCGGCGGGTGGCACGGGATATTACCTTGCGCAGATGATGGTCGAGGGTGAAGCGGAGATCGACATGGCCTCGCTCGACCCCAAACGCTACGGCGATTGGATGACGACGGAATATGCCGCGCGCAAAAACGAGGAATGCTATGCGCATGTCTACATCCTGCACCACCCGGACGAGGAGCGCGAAGCGTGCCGCCCGCTGCGCACCGGACCGGCCTATGACCGGCAGAAGGCGGCGGGCGCGCAATTTGGCTGCGTCAACGGGTTCGAACGGCCCAATTATTACGGCCCGCTGGATGCGCCCGACTGCTTTGATCGCGATGCGCGATCGTTCCGCCGGGGGGGCTGGTGGCAATACGCGCGCGATGAGGCGCAGGCGGTGCGCGAGGGTGTCGGCCTGATCGACGCGACGGCGTTTACGAAACATCGGATCAGCGGGCCGGGGGCGACGGCCTTTCTCGATTGGTTCACCACCAACAAGCTGCCATCGGTGGGGCGCATCAACCTGACCTATGCCCTTACTGCGGCGGGGACGACGCGCACCGAATACACCATCGTGCGGCTGGCCGAGAATGACTACTACCTCGTGTCGGCTGGGGCTTGGCACGCCTATGATCAGGATTTCCTCTACAAGGCGATTATGGAGAAAGAGGCCGAGTTCGGCCGCATCAACGAAGAGGACGTGACCACGCAATGGGGCGTGTTCGCCATCGCCGGGCCCAAGTCGCGGGACGTGCTGAACGCGCTGGTCAGGGATGCAGACCCAGGATCGGTGCTATCGAACAAGCGGTTTCCCTGGCTGAGCATGCGCAATATCGAGCTGGGCATGTGCCCGGTGCGCGCGATCCGCGTGGCGTATACCGGCGAGCTGGGCTGGGAATTGCACCATCCGATCGAGATGCAGACCTACCTCTGGGATCAACTGGTCAAGGCGGGCGCGCCGCACGGGATGAAGCTGGTGGGGACGCGGGCGCAGAACTGGTTGCGGCAGGAGAAATCCTACCGCGCGTTCGGCACCGAGCTGGGCCGGGATGCCACCCCGCTCGAGGCGGATTTGCCGCGCTTTGTCGATCTGAGCAAGGATTTCCACGGAAAGGCGGCGATGGAGGCCAAAGGCATCCGGTCCAAATGCGTCACGCTTTTGATCGACGGGCCCGACGATGCTGACCCCTGGGGGCGCGAAGCGCTCTATCATGGGCAAACGCGGGTGGGCCGCTTGACCTCGGGCGGTTATTCGGTCGCGTTCGGCAAATCCATCGGCATGGGATATGTCACGCCAGAGCTGGCGAAACCGGGCACAAGGCTGCAGGTCAAGATGTTCGACCAGCTGTGGACCGCGGAAATCGTCGAGGACAGCCCCTATGACCCGAGCAATGCGGTGATCCGACAAGACGGCTGAAGCGGCCTTGATACATGTCAAAGACAGACGGCTGCGCATGTTGTCTGATTGGGCAATTCCAACACCTGGAGGTGCCCGATGGCCAAGGTCGAAACCCCGTTGAAACCCGTCCCCGTTCCCGACGCGGCCACCGCATCTGCACAGGCGTTCGATATCACCGAATACCCTTACGCCGACAAGATGACGCGGGCGGAGTATGAGGCCGAAAAGGCGGCGTTGCAGGTCGAACTGCTCAAAGTGCAGCTGTGGGTGCAGGATACTGGCCAGAAATTCGTGCTGCTGTTCGAGGGCCGCGACGCGGCGGGCAAGGGCGGAACGATCAAGCGGTTTACGGAGCATTTGAACCCCCGCGCCGCACGTGTTGTCGCGCTGAACAAACCGACGGACCAAGAGCGCGGCCAATGGTTTTTCCAACGCTACATCAAGCATCTGCCGACCAGTGGCGAGATCGTTCTGTATGACCGGTCGTGGTACAATCGCGCGGGCGTCGAGCGGGTAATGGATTTCTGTGCGCCCGCCGAATACCTCGAGTTCATGCGCCAGACACCGGAATTCGAGCGGATGCTGGCGCGCTCGGGCATCAAGCTGTTCAAATACTGGTTCTCGGTCACGCAAGGCGAACAGCGCCGCCGGTTCGATGCGCGCAAGACCGACCCTCTCAAACAATGGAAACTGTCGCCGATTGACCGGGCCAGTCTGGACAAATGGGACGACTATACCGAGGCCAAGGAGGCGATGTTCTTTTATACGGATACGGCGGATGCACCGTGGACGGTGATCAAGTCGAACGACAAGAAACGGGCGCGGATCAACTGCATGAAGCACTTTTTGTCGCGGTTGGATTATCCCGGCAAGGATCTGACGGTCGCCACCGCGCCTGATCCGAACATCGTCCATCATGCGCAGACGGTCGTGCACGAATCTGACCACATTCTGGCGGCGTCACTGCACCCAAAGTCCCGCAAAAGCTGAACACAGGAGCGCTCTCGGATGTCCCACACCCCACATGAGGTTGCCGGCGATTTTCCCGAACACGCTGAGCGGATTTCGACGCTGCGCCAGACAGATGCACATTTTGCCAAGCTGGTGGATGCGTATCACGCGATAAACCGCGACGTGCACCGGGCCGAAACGGATGTAGAGCCGGTGAGCGACGCGCATATGGCCGATCTGCGCAAGAGGCGGATGGCGCTCAAGGACGAGATCTATGGCATCCTGTTGCAATAGCGGTTGGTCTCGCCGATTTTAATCAAAGCCGCTGCAGATGGCGCGGGACGCGCAAGGTTCTGTCAATGTCGCGCGGTTCATATGAACCCACGCGATGATTTCAGAATGGAGTTGCGATGCGTGGTGTTTTCGGCGGTTTGATCGCCTGTGCGATGGTGGTGAGCGCGGTGCCGGTTTCGGCTGAGCTGCTGCCAATGGTGCGCCGGGCCAGCCTGTTGACCGAGGCGGCACCGCTTTTTGATCGGGCGACCTCTGGTGCACAGGGCCGGGCGAGCCTTTTTGCCGGAACGTCGTCGTCGGGACTGTTTTCGCGTCAGGTGGCACCGCCCACACCCCAGGTTTTGGAGGGGCGCGTGAGCGGCACGGCGGTGGCGCAACTGCGCAGCCTCATCGCCAAGGCCGAGGCAGGGGCCAAGGGGTATGACGCTGTCCAATACGGCGCTTGGATTTTGCCCGACGCGCCGCCGACGCAAATGACACTGGGCGACATCTATGCCTGGATCGACGCAACCCCGGGGATGCCGCACGCCATTGGCCGCTATCAGTTCATCCCGCCGACGTTGCGGCGTTTGGCGGATCGTCTAAACTTGGCCGAAGACACGATGTTCACCCCCGCAGTGCAGGATGCGCTGGCCGATGTACTGTTGAAAGAGGCGGGGATCAAACGGTTTACCGCCGGCGCGCTGCCACGCCATGCGTTCATGAACAACCTTGCCAAGATCTGGGCGGGCCTGCCCAACGACACCGGGAAATCACATTACCATGGCTACGCGGGCAACAAGGCGACGATGACCTGGGCCAGCTTTGACGCGCAGATGGCGCGGATCTTTCCCGGCTGACGCGGTCACAGCGCCTCGTAACGGGCGATGATGTCGACCAACGTGCCGTCATCGTACATCGATTGCACCGCATCGCGGTAGGCGGCCTTGGTCTCGGGCGGCAAGGTGGGGCTCGCCACAATCGAGATGGGCACCTCATGGACGACATCGCCAAAGGTCAACGGCGGTTGGGCACCGATGGCACTCCAGACCCGCTGCATATTGCTTTGCGTCAGAAACCACGCGGTGGCACGGCCCGATTGCAGCATGCGCGCGCTTGCCTCCGGGTCGTGCAGGCGCATGACGTTGTCGAACCCAAGTTTGGTCAGCAACGTGTCGCCCGTCGTGCCGTTTTCGAGCACGATGGTGGGCAGAGCGCGCGCGGCGTCCAGATCATTGACGGACGCATTGACCGCCGCAAAACGAAGTTCCGCCATGCTGATGTCGATCACCCACAGGAACAGATCGTCCCGCGCCTTGCCCTTGAACAGCGATGGCATCAGCGTCGCCGGATCGTTCTGCACCTCGAAAATCGCGCGTTCGAACGGAAGAAAGGTGATGTTAATGTTGCGTCCGGCGCGGCGCGCCGCTTCTTTCAGGATTTCGAGGGCATATCCCGGGCGCTCACGATCGTTGGCGACCATCAGTGGTGGGTAATGCGCGGCGACGACCTTGTCTGTGGGCTGCGCGGCAAGTGGTGCGCCGAGGCAAAACGCCAAAACGATCAAGCTGACGAAAAAACGGTGCAACATGGGTAGCGGTCCCGGCTCAGGCGAAGGTGGTTGATGGTGCAACATATCTCACCTTCGACAATAATGCGCGTACCAACTCTTTAAAGTTGTAGCGGTCACTTGGTCGCAGTTTGACACAAAAATGGCCCCACCGCAGGGCAGGGCCATAAATCGCAATTCATGCTGTTGGTTATTGCGGGATCTCGCCTTCGATCCCCTCGACATAGAAGTTCATGCCTGCCAGCGTGCCGTCATCGGCAGTCTCCCCTCCGGCTAGCCAAGGCGTGCCGTCCTGCTTGTTCAGCGGGCCGGTGAACGCGTGGTAGGACCCATCGGCCAGTGCATCGCGCATCGCCATGGCCTCGGCCTTGACCTTGGCGGGAACCGCATCCGTGATCTCACCGATTTTCACCATGCCGGGGCCGATGCCGTCCCACGTGTCCTTCTGCTCCCAGGTGCCGTCCATCACGGCGCGGGTACGCTCGATATAATATGGCGCCCAGTCGTCGATGATCGACGACACGCGCGGGAAGGGTGCGTATTGCGCCATGTCGGACGCCTGACCGAAAGTCACGACACCGCCTGCTTCCTGTGCTGCGGCTTGCGGCGCGGTTGAGTCGGTGTGTTGCAGCACAACATCCGCGCCCTGGTCGATCAGCGTTTTGGCGGCGTCCGCCTCCTTGGCCGGGTCGAACCATGTGTAGACCCAGATGATCTTGAACTCGACATCCGGGTTCACCTTCTTGGCGTGGATATAGGCCGAGTTGATGCCGCGGATCACCTCGGGGATCGGGAAGGACCCGATATAGCCGATGATGTTCGTTTCCGTCATGTTGCCCGCGATGTGCCCCTGGATCGCGCGCCCTTCGTAGAAGCGGGCCGAGTATGTGGACACGTTCGGATGCAGGCGCTTGTAGCCCGTCGCATGTTCGAACTTCACATCGGGGAATTTGGCCGCAACATTGTTGGTCGGGTCCATGTAGCCGAACGACGTGGTAAAGATCAGGTCGGCACCGTCGAGCGCCATTTGCGTCATCACCCGCTCGCTGTCGGGCCCCTCGGCCACGTTTTCCACGAATACCGTCTCGACCGCATCGCCGAACTCGGCCTCGACCGCGAGGCGGCCCTGATCGTGCTCATAGGTCCAGCCGCCATCGCCCACGGGGCCGACATAGACGAACCCGACCTTGGTTTTTTCGTGCCCGTCGGCCAAGGCCGCACCGCCGACACCCAGCGCCAGCGCGACGCCGGTAAGCAGTTTTCCGAATTTCATGAGTTGGTGGTCTCCCCGGTTTTATTGGCCTCTAGCTCGAGGCGTGAAATGTGCGCCCCAGTGAGCCGGGGGCACGAGATTTGTCTGCGCTTAGAATCACCAGCACGATGATCGTCACGAGGTATGGCGACATTGCCAAATACTCGACCGGAATGGCAACGCCTGCCCCTTGCAGGTTCAACTGCAGCTGGGTGATCCCGCCGAAAAGATAGGCACCCAGCAGGACGCGCCAGGGCTTCCACGATGCAAAGACGACCAGCGCCAGTGCGATCCAGCCCACGCCCGCCGTCATCCCTTCGGTCCATTGGGGCACGCGGATGAGGCTGATATAGGCGCCGCCAAGGCCCGCACAGGCACCGCCAAAGAGGATGGCCAGCGTCCGGATGCGCTTGACCTTGTAGCCAAGCGCGTGGGCCGCATCGTGGTTTTCGCCCACCGCGCGCAGGACCAGGCCCGCGCGGGTGAATTTCAGCACCGCCCAGGTGCCCGCCACGATCACGAGGCCCAGATAGACGATCAGGTCGTGGCCAAAGAGGATGGGGCCGATGACCGGGATGTCGGCCAGCGGGCCCAGCGGTGTCGTCTCGGTCCGTGGTGGTTTGATCCCGACATAGCTTTGGCCCATCAGCGCCGACAGCCCGAGGCCAAAGAGGGTTAGCGCCAGACCGCTCGCCACCTGGTTGGCCAGCGCCACCTGCGTGAGAAAGGCAAAAAGCAGCGACAGCACCGCCCCACCCACCGCCGCGGCCATAAAGCCGACCGTCGGCGAGCCGCTGTTGACGGTGATGATAAACCCGCAGACCGCGCCGGTGATCATCATCCCCTCGACCCCGAGGTTCAGCACGCCCGCCCGTTCCACCACCAACTCGCCAATGGCGGCGAGCAGGATCGGGGTGGAGGCCGCGATCATCGCGGCAATCAGGAGGATTGGGTTGATGGCAGACAGGTCCATGGCGTCACTCAAGCTTGTAGGTCAGGCAGCGCATTGTGCGGGCGGCTCCGCCGTCGTTTGCCGCGTCAAGGACGATCACATCGCCCTGGGTCACCCGCGCCATGCCGCGCAGCTCGCCGGTCGGCGCGATGCCAAAGCTTTGACCCCGGGTCGCACCGATCATGACCAGTTGCCCGTCCAGCAAGGTCCAGTTGCCGGACCAGTCAAACCGTTGCGCGGTGCGCAGCGGCATCACGATGCCATAGCCGTCAAACTGCCCGTCCGCGCTCAGCTGAAAGCCGAGGCGCAGGGCGGTGCTCATGTCCGGCTCCAGCGGGCTGGAGCAGTACCATTCCTGCCGCACGAGCAGGCTGATCAGGGCGGCGGCGGCGGCTTCCATCATGCGACCTCCGCCGTGCCAACGCGCACCCGGTAATGCGTGAGGAGGTCGAGCGCCAGCAGGAAAAACAGCAGCATGCCCTGAAACACCTGAATAGCCGCCGCCGGCAGCCCCAGTTGCGATTGCGCGATGTCGCCGCCGATATAGGTCAACGCCATCAGCAGCCCCGCCGCGACAATCCCCAGCGGGTTCAAGCGGCCCAGGAACGCCACGATGATCGCCGTAAACCCGTAGCCCACGTTGAAGTCGATGCTGATCTGCCCTGACGGCCCGGCCACTTCGAACATGCCCGCAAGGCCCGCGAGCAGACCTGAAATGCCCAGGCAAAACAGGATCAACCGCCCGGGGTTCACGCCACCGAACCGCGCGGCGCGGGGCGCCTCTCCGGTCACGCGAATGGCAAAGCCCAACCGATGCCGCGCCAGCAGGACATAGGCAAAGATCACGGCGATCAGCGCCGCCACAACGCCCCAGTGCATCCCGGTCCCGGCGATCAGCTCGGCGTTATGCGCGGAGGGGTATTGCTGCAGATTGCGACTGCCAGGAAAGCCAAAACCTTCCGGATTCTTGAGCAATCCCAGGGACATGGACGCCAAAAGCTGCTCGGCCACATAGACCAGCATCAACGACACCAGGATCTCGTTGGTGCCGAGCCGCACTTTCAACACGGCGGGGATCATGGCCCAGGCCCAACCGCCCAAGGCGCCTGCCAGCACCATCAGCGGAAAGATAAAAACACTCTCTGCCGGGTAAAACGCAAGCCCCGCACCGGCGCCGCAGATCGCGCCCACGATATACTGCCCCTCGGCCCCGATGTTCCAGATCCCCGCGCGAAATCCCAGAGCCAGCCCGATCGCGATCAGGACAAGCGGGGCACCTTTGATCAGCAGTTGTGGTCGATAGAAAAACGCGAACTCACCAAAGATCGGCTCCCAAAAGATCGTGGCAATCGCCGTCACCGGGTCCTTGCCCAGAACTGCAAAAAGCACGCCGCCGAAGATCATAGTGAGCAGCACCGCCAAGACGGGCGTCGCATAGGCCATCATCGGGCTCGGCTGCGGTCGTGCCTCAAGCCGGATCATTGCGCCGTCCCTTGCTTCATCTTGCCCAATAAACCGCCCCCGGAGGGCCCGTCTTACACATGCGCAACCTCCATCCCGTGCGCACCACCCAGCATAAGACCAATCTGTTCCACATCCAGCTCTCCCGTAGACCGCGGTGCGCTCAACCGTCCTTCGTTCAGGGCGGCAAATCGGTCGGAGATTTCCATCAACTCATCGAGGTCCTGCGATATGACCACGACAGCCGCGCCACCAGCGGCCAGATCGAGCAAGGCCTGCCGGATCGCTGCAGCGGCGGCAGCGTCGACACCCCATGTCGGTTGGTTGACGACCAGAACTTCGGGGCGTTGCAATACTTCACGCCCAATCACGAATTTCTGGAGGTTGCCCCCCGACAGCGACCGCGCGGCATTGGCCGGGCCCGGCGTGCGCACGTCAAAGCCTTCGATGATCCGCTCGGCAAAGGCGCGTGTCTTGGGCCAGTCGAGAAACCCGCCCCGCGCCAATCCCTGGCGCGCCGCGCCGGTCAGCATCGCGTTTTCCGTCAGCGACATGTTGGGGGCCGCGGCATGGCCCAGCCGTTCCTCTGGTGCGGCTAGCACCCCGATGCCCCGGCGCGCTTCGGGCCCGACCCCGCTCAGGTCGCGCCCGTCAAAGCGGACCATGCCCGCGCCGCAAGGCACCTCGCCCGAGAGCGCGGCCAGCAATTCATCCTGCCCGTTGCCCGCCACGCCACCGATGCCCAGCACCTCGCCGCCATGCACATCGAAGGACACGTCCTTCAACGACATGCCAAAGGCCGAAGGAGAGGCAACGCGCAACCCCGTCACGGCCAGCTTCACCGCGCCCAGAGCGTGGTCCTGCGCCTTGGGCGCCACCAGCCGCGCGCCCACCATCATCTCCGCCATATCGCGGGCGGAGGTGTCTTGCGGTACACATGTTCCCACGACTTTGCCGCCACGCAGGATCGTCGCGGCATCGCACAGCGTTCGGATCTCTTCGAGCTTGTGCGAGATGTAGAGGATCGCCGTCCCGTCCGCGCTGAGCCTGCGCAGCGTCTCGAACAGGATCTCCACCTCTTGCGGGGTCAGCACGGATGTCGGCTCGTCCATGATCAACAGCGACGGTTCCTGCAGCAGGCAGCGGATGATCTCGACCCGCTGCCGCTCTCCGGCCGACAGATCGCCCACCACACGATCCGGGCTCAGCGGCAGGCCATAGGTCTCAGACACCGCGCGGATCTGCTGCGCAAGCGTGCGCATCGGCGGCGGTGTCTCCATGCCCAATGCGATGTTTTCGGCCACGCTCAGCGCATCGAAGAGCGAGAAGTGCTGAAACACCATGCCGACACCCACGCTCCGCGCGGCACGCGGGTCGCCGGGGGCAAAGGGCGCGCCGTGCATCTGCATCTGCCCGGCATCGGGCTTGACCAGCCCGTAGATCATCTTGACCAATGTCGACTTTCCCGCCCCGTTCTCGCCCAGAAGGGCGTGGATTTCGCCGGGCGCGATCGACAGGCTCACATCGTCGTTTGCGACGACCCCCGGGTAGGCCTTGGTCAGCCCCGCGATGGCCAGCAGCGGGGCGCTCATGCCCGAACCTCGCGCTGCGGCCGCCCGGTTTGCCGGATCTGGGCCAGGCGGTGCGCGACGCCAAGCGCGATCATGTGCGGCTCCTTGCCCAGGGACGGATCGCCGATGGGGCAGGTGATGCGCGAAATCTGCGTTTCGGTATGGCCCAGGGTCACAAGCCGCTTGCGGAACCGCGCCCACTTGGTCCGCGATCCGATCAAGCCGCAGGCGCCAAAGCCGTGCGCAAGCGCTGCGTGGCACAGGGCAAGATCGATCTCGTGTGAATAGGTCAGGATCAGGTGGGCTGCATGCGTGGGCGCGTGGGCCATTAGGCGTGCCGGTTCGGTCACGACCACATCGCGGACCTTGGCCGGTATCTCGGTCGGAAAGCGGTTGGCCGCGGTGTCGACCCAGGTCAGCTGATTGCCAGGCATGTGCTGCAGGATGTCGACAAGCGCGCGGCCCACATGGCCCGCGCCCCAGATCCACAGGTCGCGGTCGGCGGGGCGCGCAGGCTCGATCAGCCAACCGTCGCGCAGCAGCGTGGGTGGCAGCTGACCCTGGTTCCGGGCTGCTTTCATCATCCGCTTGATCGATAAGGGCATCGGATCAGGCCCGCGGGCGATCACATCTTCGGGCAGCGCAAGCGCCCGGTCGAGGTCATAGATCTCGCTCAGCACCTCCACCACGCCGCCGCAGCATTGGCCCATGTCAGGTCCCAGCGCATGGCGGCTGAACCCGTCGACACGCAGCGCGCGCGCGCGCTGCGTCACTTCGAATTCGAGGGTGCCGCCGCCGATGGTGCCTGACTGCCCGCTGTCCCAGACCAGCATCGCCGCCCCCGGTTCGCGCGGTGTGGAGCCCTGCACATGGGCCACGACGACACGGACCACCGTGCCATGGGTGCGGCACGCGTCGATGAGCGCCGCGCGGTCAAACATCGCCGCGCGCCGTTTTGACCGCGCGCAACACCGCCTCGGGTGTGGCTGGCGCATGCAGGTCGGGATAATGCGGCCCGCAGGCCGCCGCCGCATCGCTCAGCGCAAGGAAGGCTGAGATGCCCAGCATCAACGGCGGCTCGCCCACGGCCTTTGACTTGTAGATTGTGTCAGCCTTGTTCTCCCCATCCCACAGCGCGACATTGAAGATATCTGGCCGGTCGGCGCAAGCGGGGATCTTGTAGGTCGCCGGGGCATGGGTGCGCAGGCGGCCGCTGTCGTCCCAGACCAGCTCTTCGGTCGTGAGCCAGCCCGCCCCCTGAACATAGCCGCCCTCGACCTGTCCGATGTCCAGCGCCGGGTTCAGCGACGCGCCCGCGTCGTGCAGGATGTCGGCGCGCAGGATGCGGTTTTCACCGGTCAATGTATCGATCACCACCTCGGTCACGGCAGCGCCGTAGGCAAAGTAGAAAAACGGTCGGCCCTGGCCCTTGATCCGGTCCCACTGAATGTCGGGGGTCTTGTAGAACCCCGTCGACGACAGGCTGATCCGGGCCTGGTGACACATCGCGGCCACCGCGCCAAAGCTGTACTGCGCCTCGCCTGCATGTACGCTTCCGTCCGCAAACCGGACGGCGTCAGGATGGCACTGGTGCAGCTGCGCCAGATGCGCGGCCATGCGGTCTCGGATTGTATCGCAGGCCGCCTTGACCGCCATGCCGTTCAGGTCACTGCCCGAGGAGGCCGCGGTGGCCGAAGTGTTGGGCACCTTGGCCGTATCCGTCGCGGTGATCTTGCTCGCGGCCATCGGCACGCCAAACCGGCTGGCCGCCACCTGCGCCACCTTCTGAAACAGCCCTTGCCCCATCTCCGTCCCGCCGTGGTTCAGGTGGACCGAACCATCCTGGTAGACGTGCACCAACGCGCCCGCTTGGTTGAGGTGGGTGAGCGTGAAGGAAATCCCGAACTTCACCGGCGACAGCGCGATCCCCTTCTTCAACACCGGATTGGCCGCGTTCCACTCCGCTACAGCGGCCCGCCGCGCGGCATAGTCGGACGTCTTGACGAGCTGCGCCACCAGCGCGTCACTGATGAAATCCTCGACCACCTGTCCATAGGGCGTGGTCTGCCCCGTCTTTGTCCCCGAAAAATCCCCGCCGGAGGCATAAAAGTTTGTCTGGCGCACCGTCAGCGGCTCGAGCCCCAGCTCCGCTGCGACGTGATCCACGATCCGTTCCATCCCGATCATGCCTTGCGGCCCGCCAAAGCCGCGAAACGCCGTCGCACTTTGCGTGTTGGTCTTGAGGCGGTGACTTTCGATCCGGATGTCGGGCAGCCAATAGGCGTTGTCGGCATGCAGCATCGCGCGGTCCGCGACCGGCAGGCTCAGGTCCTGCGCCCAGCCGCAGCGGGTGAACTGTCGCACGTCCAGCGCCGTGATCCGCCCCGCGCTGTCAAAGCCGACATCGTAGGCAATCCTGAAATCGTGCCGTTTGCCGGTGATGATCATGTCATCGTCCCGGTCATAGCGCATCTTGCAGGCGCGCCCGGTGGCCCTGGCGGCAATCGCGCAGGCCACGGCCAGCGCATTGCCCTGGCTCTCCTTGCCGCCAAAGCCGCCCCCCATGCGCCGTGTCTCGCACCGGACGGCATGCATGGGCAGGCCGATGGCATCGGCCACCTTGTGCTGAATTTCGGTCGGGTGCTGGGTCGAGGAGATGACATGTATGTCGCCATCCTCGCCAGGGAGGGCGAGGGCGGCCTGGCCTTCGAGATAGAAATGTTCCTGTCCACCGATCTCGAAAATGCCCGACAGGCGGTGTTCGGCCCGCGCAAGCGCGCCGGTCGCATCGCCGCGCGCATAGATGCGCGGGCCGTCCTCGAACCGGCTGCTCTGTGCCAGTGCGTCGTCGAGGGTCAAGATGGGCGAGGTGCCGGTGATCTCGATCTGTGCCTGGCGCGCGGCATAGCGCGCCGCCAGATGCGACCGTGCGACCACGAGGAAGATCGGCTGGCCGACATAATGCACCGAGCCCGTGGCCAGCAGCGGCTCGTCATGGGCCGAGGGTGACACATCGTTGGCAAAGGGCAGGTCGTCCGCGGTCAGCACTGCCACCACATCCGGCGCGGCGCGGACCGCGTCGAGGGTCAGCCGCGTGATCTTTCCGCAGGCGGTGTCGCTGGTGCCAAAGGCCAGATGCAGCGCGCCCGCAGGCACCGGCATATCGTCGACATAGCGGGCCTGACCCGTCACATGCAGATGTGCCGCGTCGTGGGGCAGGGGCCTTGCGACGCTCACGCGCGCACCTGCAGCACGGCGGTGGCCTGATCCTGATCCTCGAGCCAGGCGCGCAGCAACATGTTCTGCGCCGCCTCCATCCGGTACGCGGCGGAGGCGCGCATGTCGGACATGGGGCTAAAATCGCGCTCCAGCGCGGCCATCGCCGCCCCGACGGAGCTGTCTGTCCACGGCATGCCGCGCAATGCCGCCTCGGCCCGCGCAGCCCGTTTCGGGGTGCCGGCCATGCCGCCGAAGGCAAGCCGGACCTCTCGGACCTCACCGCCCGCGACGTCGATCCAGAAACAGCCGCAAACGGCCGAAATATCCTGATCGAAGCGTTTGGACAGCTTGTAGCAGCGCAACTTGTCGGCTTGCCTCGGAATGGTGATTGAGGCCAAAAATTCGTTCGGCGCGCGGTCCTGTTTGCCGTAGTCGATGAAGAAATCCGCGATGGGCAGGGCGCGGGTGCCGTCGGTGCTTTGCAGGTGCACCGTCGCGTCCAGCGCGATCAGGGCGGGCGATCCGTCACCGATGGGGGAGCCGTTAGCGACATTGCCGCCGATGGTCGCGGCGTTGCGCACCTGGACGGAGCCATAGCGACGTATCAGCTCCGCAAAGGTGGGGTGATGCGGGGCGATGGCGTCTTGCAAGTCGGTGAGCGTGGTGGCAGCGCCAATGTGGATTTCGGCGTCGGTGACGGTGACGCCAGCCAGATCCGGGATGCGGTTGAGAAAGGCGACGGGGCCAAGCTCCCGAAACTCTTTGGTAACCCACAGGCCGACATCGGTGGCCCCTGCGACAAGTGTGCCGTGCGGGTTCTGATCCAGCCATGTTGCGAGCTCATCCGGGGTGGTCGGGGGCCCTGACCCCGCGCCCTCTACGGTGTTTTGGGCTATATTACGCGGGGTGTCGCGCATGTGTTCGGGAACGGGGGCGTCTGCGGCGGCCTCGGCGGCGCGGATGATCGGCGCGTAGCCCGTGCAACGGCACAGATTGCCCGCAAGCTCGGTGTCGTAATCCGTGGCGCCATTCAGGTGCGCGGTGGCCATCGTCGTGATAAAACCGGGCGTGCAAAAGCCGCATTGCGCACCGTGATGATCCACCATGGCTTGTTGGACGGGGTGCAGCGTGCCATCGGGTGCTGCGATCCCTTCCACCGTGCGGACGGCCTTGCCTTCGAGCTGCGGCACGAACAGGATGCAGGCGTTCAGCGCACGCGCCCCGTGCGCGTCGGTCACCATGACCGAGCAGGCGCCGCAATCACCCTCGTTGCAGCCCTCCTTGGTGCCGGTAAGGTGCTGATCCTCGCGAAGCCAATCCAGCAATGTCGTGGTGTCCGAAGTGTCAGCCGTGATCTCGCTTCCGTTCAGAAGAAAGGTCGTGCGCATATGTCGTTGCCCGCCGCGATACCAAGCCCCTGAGTGTGAGCGCGGACCTCGATGCGGCGTAGAGGTCGGCCCGGGCGACCCGCGCAGGCTAAGGCGGGGCGGGCAGGGTTTGCAAGACCCCGCGCTGCAGCGCGTGTGGTGCCGATTTGGTGTGCATAACTTTGCGGCACCACTGGATATGGGGGCAGCGGGGCCATAGTCTGCCGCCATGACCGATGCCCCCCGATTCATTCACCTGCGCACCCATTCCGAATACTCGCTGCTCGAGGGCGCGCTGCGCCTGAAAAAGCTGCCCCAGATGGTGCGGGATGCGGGCATGCCCGCCATTGCGCTGACCGATACGAACAACATGTTCGCCGCGTTGGAATTCTCCGTCGGCATGGCGGGGGCGGGGATCCAGCCGATTGTCGGCTGTCAGGTGGATCTGCAATACGTGACGCCGCGCCCGGGCGAGCGGCCGCGGGATCCGGCACCGCTCGTGTTGCTGGCGCAAAGCGAGGCGGGTTACGAGAACCTGATGAAGCTGAACTCGTGCCTCTATCTGCGCGCGGGGTCCGAGCTGCCGCATGTGACGGCGGATGAGCTGAGCCGCCACGCCGGTGGCGTGATCTGCCTGACCGGTGGACCGGACGGTGCGGTGGGTCAGCTGCTGCAGGCCGGGCAACGCCCGGCGGCTGAGGCGCTGATGACAGCGCTGCACCAGATGTTCGGCGACCGGCTTTACGTGGAATTGCAGCGGCATCCCGGCGAGGGTGGCGCGCCCGAGGCCGAACGGCTGACCGAGCGTCCGCTGGTCGAGATGGCCTATGCCATGGACCTGCCGCTGGTGGCCACAAACGACGTCTATTTTCCCCACACCGATATGTACGAGAGCCATGATGCGCTGATCTGCATTGCCGACGGCGCCTATGTCGACCAGCAAGAGCCGCGCAGACGCCTGACGCCGCAGCATTATTTCAAGAGCCAGGCTGAGATGGTGACACTGTTTGCCGACCTGCCCGAAGCGATTGAGAATACCGTTGAGATTGCCCGCCGCTGCGCCTTCATGGCCTATCGGCGCAATCCGATCCTGCCCAAATTCGCCGATGATGAGGTGGAAGAGCTGCGCCGTCAGGCCAATGACGGCTTGCAGGCGCGGCTCAAGGTGATCCCGCACGCGGCAAGCGTCGAGGCGTACCAGAAGCGGCTCGATTTCGAGCTGGAGATCATCGAGGGGATGGGCTTTCCCGGTTACTTCCTGATCGTCGCCGACTTCATCAAATGGGCCAAGGATCAGAACATTCCGGTCGGGCCGGGCCGCGGGTCGGGTGCCGGATCGCTCGTGGCCTATGCGCTGACCGTCACCGACCTTGACCCCTTGCGCTATGCGCTGCTGTTTGAGCGGTTCCTGAACCCCGAGCGGGTCAGCATGCCCGATTTCGACATCGACTTTTGCATGGACCGGCGCGAAGAGGTCATCCGCTACGTGCAGCAGAAATACGGGCGCGACAAGGTGGGCCAGATCATTACCTTTGGTGCCCTGCTGTCCAAGGCGGCCGTGCGCGACATCGGGCGCGTGCTGCAGATGCCCTATGGTCAGGTGGACCGGCTGTCAAAGCTGATCCCGGTGGAAGGCGTGAAACCCGTCAGCATCGAAAAGGCCCTGTCGGACGAGCCGCGCCTGCGCGAAGAGGCCCGGATCGAAGAGGGCGTGGACCGGCGGCTGACCTACGGCCAGCAGGGCGAGGGGTTGCTGCGCAATGCCTCCACGCACGCGGCGGGGGTTGTGATCGGGGACAGGCCGCTGGATGCGCTTGTCCCGCTCTACCAGGATCCGCGGTCGGATATGCCCGCGACGCAGTTCAACATGAAATGGGTGGAGCAGGCCGGACTGGTCAAATTCGACTTTCTGGGCCTTAAGACCCTGACAGTGATCCAGAACGCCGTCGACCAGATCCTCGCCTCCGGTCGCCCCCTGCATGTCGCCGCTGACGGGACGGAGCTTTATGCCCCCGCAGACGGTATGGAGAACGACATCGGGGGCATCCCGCTTGATGACGCGCCGTCCTACAAGCTGTATGCCGCGGGCAAGACGGTCGCCGTGTTCCAGGTGGAAAGCTCGGGCATGATCGACGCGCTCAAGCGGATGAAGCCTGACTGTATCGAGGACATCATCGCGCTTGTCGCGCTCTATCGCCCCGGCCCGATGGAAAACATTCCCAAGTTCTGCGAGGTCAAGAACGGCCTCAGCGAGCGCGAGCAGTTGCATCCCACGATCGACCATATCCTGGATGAGACGCAGGGCATCATCGTCTACCAGGAACAGGTGATGCAGATCGCGCAGGAAATGGCGGGATATTCGTTGGGCGGCGCGGACCTGTTGCGCCGCGCGATGGGGAAAAAGATCCAGGAGGCGATGGACGCGGAGCGCCCCAAATTCCTCAAAGGTTCCGCTGAAAACGGCGTTGACGAGGGCAAGGCCATCGAGGTCTGGAACCTTCTCGACAAGTTCGCGAACTACGGGTTCAACAAGTCCCACGCGGCGGCCTATGCCGTGGTCAGCTACCAGACCGCGTGGCTCAAGGCGAACCACCCGGTGGAGTTCATGGCGGGTGTCATGAACTGCGATATCCATCTGACGGACAAGCTTGCCGTCTATTTCGAAGAGGTCCGCAAGGGCCTTGACCTGCCGTGGGTGCCGCCCTGCGTGAATCGCTCAGATGCCACGTTCAAGGTGGAGGAGGGCGCGCTGGTCTATGCGCTGGGTGCGTTGAAAAACGTAGGGATCGAGGCGATGCGCCTGGTGCAGGCGGCGCGAGAGGACAAACCCTTCGTCAACCTGTTCGATTTCGCACGCCGGGTGGATCTGAAACGCGTGGGCAAGCGTCCGCTCGAGATGTTGGCGCGCGCCGGTGCCTTTGATCAGCTTGACCCCAATCGCCGCCGTGTCTTCGACGCGCTGGATGCGCTCAGCGCATATTCGGCGGCGATCCACGACCAGAGAAACTCGAACCAGGTGTCGCTGTTCGGCGAGGCGGGCGACGACCTGCCCGAACCGCGGCTGATGCCGGTGGACGACTGGCTGCCCGCCGAACGGCTGGGGGAAGAGCATCGCGCGGTCGGGTTTTACCTCTCGGGTCATCCGCTGGATGACTACGCAGGGGCCCTGAAGCGCAAAGGCGTCGTGACGCTTGATGAGGTCACCGCCAAGGCCGAAAGTGCGCCGCTGGTGGCCAAACTTGCCGGTGTGGTCTCTGGCCTGCAAGTGCGTAAATCGGCCCGCGGCAACCGCTTTGCCTTCTGCCAGATGTCTGACCACACGGGGGCGTATGAGGTCACGCTGTTTTCCGAAAGCCTGGAAAAGGCGCAGGATACGTTGGAAACCGGCGCCAAGGTCATCGTGACGGTCGAGGCCACGATGGAGGCCGACCAGCTCAAGCTGTTGGGCCGCTCGGTGGCGCCGATTGACACGGTCGTGTCGGATGTCACCGGCATGGGCCTGCGCATCTATGTCGAGGCGCCTTCGGCGATTGCGTCCGTCGCATCGGTGCTGGAAGGCGCCAAGCACGCGGCCAAGGGGGCAGGGCGCGGCCCGATCTCGGTCTGCCTTATGGATGACAGCCTGCCGGGCGAGGTCGAAATGGACCTTGGTGCCGAGTTCCCTGTGTCGCCGCAGATCCGCGGGGCGATCAAATCGCTCATGGGCGTGATCGAGGTCGAAGAGGTCTGAGCGGCGAAGCTTTGCCCGCGCGCTGGACGCAAGGCGTATGACACGGTAAACCTGTGGATAACACATGGGAGAGGCACCATGCGCAAACCGTGGGCAGCACTACCGATCCTCGCCGGCTTGGCGGCATGCGGCGACCCGCTCAGTGGCATTGAACGCGTGTCGGATCTGTCGGAGCCTCTGCCCGGCGCCCCTGTTGCCTCTGCCTTGCCTGACCCGGTGGATGTGGACGCGGACACACCTGTCCTGGCCGGTCTCTTTCGCCGCAAGACCCCGCGCCAAGCCCCTGATCCTGCAATCGAAGCGGCGCTGCGCGAAGCGAACGGCCTGCCGCCTGTCGTCGATGCAGAGATGGCGGTGGCAGAAGCGCCAGTGGAGGCCGCCCCCCCTGTTGAAACCGTCGCCCGTGCGCCCATCACGGAACCGGAGCGCTCTGGCATCCTGAGCTGGTTGCGTCGCGGCGCAAGGACCGAAAAAGACGTCCAGACCCTTGTGGATAAACCGGTTGAGACCGCCGTTGCCGTGGATCTAGGACCGGTGGAAACGGCACCGGTAGCCGAAGCTGCCGAAGAAGAGGTTGCGCAAGAACTTGAGCTTGCGTCGCTGGAGCCTGTCGCGCTGCCGCCCGAGCGCGCATCCCGACGCGGCGTGTTTGGATTGCGCCGCGGCGGCGCTCTGGTGTTCACGAAACCCAAGACGCGCGCAGGGCCTGACGGGCGCGACGTGCCGCTGGGCGCGGTTTTGCCGTTTGGCGAGATTGCCCGCGTGTGCGACGCCAAGGCGCTCAACCTCGGCACAATTGTTGCAAAGGCAGCACGCAAGGGCAGGGGCTACGTTCTGTATGACAGCGCGCCCGACAGCGCATATGCGCGCACGTTCTACGTGACGGGTTTTGCCGACAATTGCCCGCGGCAATTCACGGCGGCGCTCGCGCTGTTCGGTGCGCCCGAGTTACACGAACAGCTACGCTACGGCTTGCCTGCGGGTGACTTTCCCTATTCGGCAACCGATGAGGCTTACGAAAAGGTCAAGGCGCGGGTCTGCAATGTCAGCCGGAAAAAACCATGCGGCCCAAGGATCTCGCGCCTCGAAAGGACCACGACCTTTGTCAGCGTCTATGAAAACTTTGGTGAGAACGCGCGCTGGAGTGACATTCTGTTGCACGACGGAGAGGTGCTGGCGGTGGCGCTGAAATCCCCCTGAGCGGGGACATCCGAACCCGATCCTTCGGACGGGATTTTTAGGGACAAAGACAGGCATGAAGCGCGCATTACCGGTGTGTGATGAATTCCACATCGGCCGGTTGAAGAAGTCCTAAGCCCGTTAGCAACCGGCGCATTAACCTTAATGGCGGTTAAGGTTAACGCCCGGAGCGGGAAACGATGCGACCCTTGATCCGGACAGACCAAGGGCCGTCTTCGTCCACACCGGGCTACATCCCTGCGCCCGATGCCGGTTCATCAAAACGCGACATGATTGAGAAAGGGTAAATGCGTGGTCGTCTTTGTCCTTGGAAAATCCTCCCCGAAGGGCCGATTTGAAGGCAAGCCCACGCTCTCAATAGTGCGGCGGGCGCTCGTCCCCGATCACCACACCGCCGGTTCCGGCTGCATCACGCTCGGCTTCCCGCGCAATCAGAACGTCGGCCTGTCGCATGAGGCGTGCGATGTCGGCGTCCTGGCGTGCCACGACGTCCGACAGTTCTTCGATCGTCCGTTCCAGATGGGCGATGCGTTCTTGCAGTTCAGTCATGGCGCCTCCTTGTCGTCTGTCATCTGGGCCAGATCGGCGCGCAGCGCAAGGCCGCGCCTTGCCCCCTTGGTGTGAACGGGCTAGTGACGCGCGCGAACCGCAGATGGAGTGGCAGGCATGGCCAAGCCCAAGAAGACCCCCCGCCCCAAGGCGCAAGCGCCAAAGGGGTTCCGCGACTATTTTGGCGCCGAGGTGACCGAACGCGCTGAGATGCTGCAGAAGATCGCCGGGGTCTATCATCGGTACGGGTTTGACGCGCTGGAAAGCAGCGCCGTCGAGACGGTCGAGGCCTTGGGCAAGTTCCTGCCAGATGTCGACCGCCCGAATGAAGGTGTGCTTGCCTGGCAGGAGGACGACGATTGGCTCGCCCTGCGCTACGACATGACAGCCCCTTTGGCGCGCGTGTATGCGCAACACCGCAATGATTTGCCGAACCCGTACCGGCGGTTCACCATGGGTCCTGTCTGGCGCAATGAAAAACCGGGGCCGGGCCGATTTCGGCAGTTTTATCAATGTGATGCGGACACGGTCGGCACGGCCTCCATGGCGGCTGACGCCGAGATCTGCGCGATGCTCAGCGATTGTCTCGAAGAGGTGGGCATTCCGCGTGACGACTACATGATCCGGATCAACAACCGCAAGGTTCTGAACGGTGTCATGGAGGCGGCAGGACTGGCCGGTGACGACAAGGCTGGTGCCCGCGGCATCGTTTTGCGCGCCATCGACAAGCTCGACAGGCTGGGCTCGGAGGGCGTGCGCGCGCTGCTGGGACCTGGGCGCAAGGACGACAGCGGTGACTTCACCGACGGGGCGGGCTTGTCAGACGACCATGCCGAGATCGTCATGGCATTCATGGCCGCGCGCGCAGATGACAACGCCGCCACAGTCGCGCGCCTGATGACCCTGGTCGCCGGGTCCGACATCGGTCGCAAAGGCGTGGAAGAATTGCAAGAGATGGAAGCATTGCTGTCATCGCAAGGCTACGGTGCCGACCGCATCATCATCGATCCCTCGGTTGTGCGTGGCTTGGGCTACTACACCGGCCCCGTCTATGAGGCGGAGCTGACCTTTGACGTCCAGAACGAAAAGGGCCAGACCGTGCAATTCGGCTCGGTCGCTGGTGGCGGTCGCTATGACGATCTGGTCAAGCGCTTCACGGGTCAGGAGGTGCCAGCCACCGGGATCTCCATCGGTGTTGATCGGCTGCTCGCGGCCCTGAAGGCGACGGGCCGCATCGAGACCGACGCACATGGCCCCGTTGTCGTCACCGTCATGGACCGAGACCAGATGGCGGACTATCAGTTCATCGTGGCGGAGTTGCGCAATGCCGGCATCCGCGCCGAGGTTTACCTTGGCAATCCCAAGAACTTCGGCAATCAGCTCAAATACGCCGACAAACGTGGCAGCCCTGCCGCCATCATCGTGGGTGCGGAGGAACGCGACAAGGGCGTCGTGCAGATCAAGGACCTGATCCTCGGTTCGAGGATCGCTCAGACCGCGACGCATGAGGAATGGGCCGAGAACCCCAGCCAGTTCGAGGTGCCGCGCGACCAGATGATCGCCAAACTGCGCGAGATCCTGGACCAATGACACGCGCCCGGGCGCTGGCCCTCGACCTGCGCGACCGGTTTGCGGGTGCTGGCGCGCGCGTAGTCGAACCCCCTGTGTTGCTGTCTGCCGATGTGCTGCTGGACCTCTACGGTGAGGATATCCGGGGGCGTGCCTATGTGACCGCCGATGCGCTGCGGGGCGAGCAGATGCTGCGCCCCGACTTCACGGTGCCGGTCGTGCAGATGCACATGGCGGATGGTCAGGCACCTGCGCGCTATACCTATGCAGGCGAGGTGTTTCGGCGGCAGGAGGAGGACCCCGAGCGCGACAACGAATACCTGCAAGTGGGCTACGAGGTGTTCGATGCGGCCAATCCGGCCGCGGCGGATGCCGAGGTGTTCGCCACGCTGTCCGAGGCGGTCGCGCACCTGCCCTTGCGCGCGGCAACCGGGGATATCGGCATCCTCATGGCGGCGGTGGACGGTTTGCAAACCTCCGATGGCCGCAAGGCGGCCCTGCGCCGTCATATCTGGCGACCGCGCCGGTTTCGGGCCTTGCTCGACCGGTTCGGGGGACGCTCTGCGCCCCCGCCGTCACGCGTCGCTTTGCTGAATGGCGAGGCGCCCGAACCCGGCCCTCTGACGGGCCTGCGCAGCCAGGCCGAGATCGACGCGCGCGTCGCCACCCTGCGCGACGACGCGGCACAGCCGCCCATCAGCGGAGCGGAGATGGAAGGGTTGGATGCGCTGTTGAACGTGCGGGAAACGCTGCCGTTCGCCCTGCAGCATCTGCAGGACCTCGCCGTGGATCTGCCCTCGATCTCGGACGCTGTGCACCGCCTTCAGGCGCGGACGGATGCGCTTGCGGATCGGGGAGTTGACGTGTCCGCGCTCGAGTTCGAGGCAAGCTACGGACGCACATCCATGGAGTATTACGACGGCTTTGTCTTTGGTTTCTATGCCGCCGCGCGTCCCGACCTGCCGCCGGTGGTAAGCGGCGGACGCTACGATGCGCTGACTCGCCGCTTGGGCGGCGCAGATGCCGTACCTGCCGTGGGCGGCGTGATCCGCCCGGGCCTCGTGGCCGCGCTGGAGGGCACGACATGACATTGAAGCTGGGTGTGCCGTCCAAGGGACGGCTGATGGAAAAGACGTTTGACTGGTTCGCCAAGCGGGGCATCACGCTCAGCCGGACGGGGTCCGACCGTGAATATGCCGGGGCCGTCGACGGTGTGGAAAACGCGTCGCTTGTGCTCTTGTCGGCCAGCGAAATCCCGCGCGAACTGGCCGCCGGCCGCATCCATCTGGGTGTGACGGGCACGGACCTTGTGCAGGAAAAGCTCCCCCTGTGGGAACAGCAGGTCGAACCGCTCGAAGAGATGGGCTTTGGCCACGCCGACCTGGTCCTGGCCGTGCCGCAGGCCTGGGTCGATGTGGACCTGACCGATGACCTGGATGCGGCCGCCGCGGCGTTCCGGGCGGCGCACGGCGTGCGGTTGCGCATCGCGACGAAGTATCACCGGCTGGTCCGCGAATTCCTGCGTGACGCGGGCGTTGCCGACTATGCCATCGTCGACAGCCAGGGTGCGACCGAGGGCACAGTGGCGAACGAGACGGCTGAGGCCATCGCCGACATCACCTCCAGCGGGGAGACGCTGCGTGCCAACCACCTGAAGATCCTGCAAGACGGGCTGATCCTCGCGAGCCAGGCCACGCTCTGGCGCAGCCGGACAGCACCGCTGGAGGATGCCGACCGCGCCGCGCTACGCACTTTCTTGGCGCGGCTGAGCTGACGGCGCGACCACTTATCGTGTGACGCCGCGCGTGACGCTGGGGCAGAGAAACGTGACCGGCAGAAAGTCAGGGCTTCTGGCGGTGCCATATCCCATACGACCCCTGTGTGCGGCGCTTGGCGAGCAGGACTGGCGTTCGGAGTGAACT
>ERZ1740067.395-NODE-395-length-35356-cov-19.283250_pt1 | contig 35356 bp, 29 predicted proteins | sample MGYA00581736_ERZ1740067 | MGnify/ENA primary metagenome ERZ1740067 (study PRJEB43018, sample SAMN04849236) | marine metagenome | isolation source: floating plastic debris | place: Pacific Ocean | collected 2008-08-27 | study: EMG produced TPA metagenomics... | reverse complement strand
ACTCAGCTGGTTAGCGCTGAGGTTAAGACTGGTAAGAGAGGTCAGCTGCCCAATTTCTGCCGGTAACTTACTCAGCTGGTTAAAGGCAAGAGCAAGGCTGGTAAGGGAGGTCAGCTGCATAATCTCCGCCGGAAACTCACCCTCACTCAGCTGGCTATTGCGGAGGTCAAGGCTGGTAAGAGAAGTCAGCTGCCCGATCTCCGCTGGCAGCGCCTTCAGCTGGTTACAGCCGAGGTCAAGGCTGGTAAAGGAGGTCAAGTGCCCGATCTCCGTTGGCAGCGTCTTCAGCTGGTTATAGCCGAGGTAAAGATCGGTTAAGTCCGTTAGCCAGCCAACCTCTGCTGGCAACTCACTCAACTGATTGCCGTGGAGGAAAAGGTTAGTCAGGGAGGTCAGCTCACCGATCGCCGCAGGAAGCTCCTCAAGATCCATCCCTGACAGATCGAGCTTCTTCCAACCCTCGGCTTTTGCCTGGGCGATTTTTTCTAGCGCTTTATCCTCATTCACGATCGCCCCACCTCACCATCAGCCAAGACAAAACCACCGCTCCATTCTATTCAGCGGAAAATGCCCTGTGCGATCACGCGATTTAGTAGTCAGCCTTGACTTCGTTCACCTTGTTCAGGTGACGCTTTTCTTGAATGCCAGGAGGCGGACTTGAACCGCCGACACGAGGATTTTCAGTCCTCTGCTCTACCAGCTGAGCTATCCCGGCATGGCTTTTGGAATGGGGCTCAAACCCGCTCTCCATCAGCGCCCACTTAAGTTAACAGACTTAATAACCTTTGACAAGATATTGGCTTTTTCAATTTCTTACCGTTTTTGTCAGCCCTCTTTTAATCGTTACCCGGCAACAATCTTGCTTCGCATCTTAGAGGTATCCTGCTCCCATGGAAATCTCAAACTGTATCGGAAATCTACTCGATAGTTTTTGTTCCATAGGGGATTGTTCGAGCGGTCTAAAAATTACGATGCCCGAGAATCAGTCACAAGCTACACTTCATAAGGGCGCCACAACTGGGCTTTAGTTGGACGACGGCTGATAGCGGCTACGGTTTTACAGTATTTGTACAAGTAACTGCTCACACTTTATTTACATTCCAAGGTCTAGCGCCCCCTATTGGCAATTTATAAGCACTTTTTGAACTTTCTTTAGCAATGCAACAAGGGACGCCACAATTAACACCAACCCTAGCGGGATTACGCGATGCGGCGTTGGCGGGGGATTTTTTGGTGACGGCAGAGGTGATGCCGCCCAAGGGTAGCGACCCCAGCCATATGGTGGCGATGGCGGAGTTGCTAAAGCCGTGGACCCATGGGGTGAATATTACCGATGGCAGTCGAGCCGTATTGCGAATGTCGTCGCTGGCATCGGCAGTGTTACTGCTTCAGCGAGGCATTGAGCCCATTTATCAGCTCACCTGTCGCGATCGCAATCGCATTGCCCTGCAAGGTGACCTAATGGGAGCCCATGCCTTGGGGATTCGCAATGTGCTGGCATTAACGGGAGATCCGGTAAAGGCGGGGGACCAACCCGATGCGAAAGCAGTTTACGATTTGGAGGCGGTGCGGCTGTTGACGGCAATTAGTAAGCTCAATGGCGGCGAAGATTGGCAGGGGCGATCGCTTCCCGATGGGGCAACGGATTTATTTCCCGGGGCGGCGGTGGATCCGCAGATTAAAAGCTGGTCGGCGTTGCAACGGCGATTTGAAAAGAAAGTGGCAGCGGGGGCAGAGTTTTTCCAAAGCCAGCTAATTTCAGACTTTGATCGACTGGCGGCATTTATGGATAAAATCGCCATCCCCAGCGGTAAGCCAGTGTTGGCGGGGATATTTTTGTTGAAGTCGGCGAAAAATGCGCTGTTTTTAAACCGCTGTGTGCCCGGAGTCACCATTCCCGATGCCACCATTGAGCGGTTGGCTCAGGCAAAGGATCCGTTGCGAGAAGGGATGGCGATCGCCGCAGAGCAAGTGCAGCTAGCGCGGGAAATGTGCCAGGGCGTCCATATGATGGCGGTGAAGCGGGAAGATTTGATTCCGGAAATTTTAGCCATGGCGGGCATTCAGCCGATGGTAACCTTGCCGCCTATCTCTCGGGCAAAATCCACCCAGCCCCTGTCGTCCACCATGTCCGTGGTTTAGCGGAGGGCAATATAAAACCATGGAAGAGTGGCTGAGTATTGGCACAGTGGTGGGAGCCCAGGGGCTCAAGGGAGAAGTGCGGGTCAAGCCCGAGTCAGAGTTTCCCGAACGATTTTTGGAGCCGGGTACGCGCTGGATTTTGCCGGTGGGCGCAAAGGTGTCCCAGGCGGAACCCCAGCCGGTGGAGTTGTTGGCGGGGCGGGCTAACGGTAAGGGTACGGTGTATATTCTCAAGCTGGCGGGCACCCAAACACGCACCGCCGCTGAAGGATTGCAGGGGGCCACTTTATACGTGCCCGTTGGCGATCGCCCCCCCTTGGAAGATGGCGAGTTTCACTACTTGGACTTGCTAGGGTTGACCGTTGTGGATCAGAGCACCCAAGAAACGGTGGGCACCGTGGTGGATTTAAAAACTCAAGCCCAGGATTTATTGGAAATTAAACTGGCGAGCGGGAGTCGCACGGTGTTGATTCCTTTTGTGGATGCGATCGTGCCTATTGTGGACCTGGAGCAGGGGCGCGTTGAAATCACCCCACCGCCGGGACTGTTGGATTTAGGCTAAGGGCTGTCATCACTTAAATCCCAAATCCAGTGGCTGTAAGAATTTCAGCCCCTAGCACGTCAGCTCGAGGGCACAAAATTAGTTCAAATTTGCTTCTCCCTGATAAAGGGGAGGACTGAGGGGGGATTCCCTTACCTTACGCCCCGTTACCAAGATTTCTCGCTACCGGCTTAAGCATCAGAGGATCCCCCCAACCCCCCTTGGCAAGGAGGGCTTTTCGTCGAACTGACGTCTAGCGTTTTTTATTTTGAAAGGGCGTGGACTCCCCACTGCATAAAGCTTCTGGCGTTTAATTGATGACATGCCCTAGCTAGAAGCTCTGACATTTAGAAGCTCTAACATTTAATTGATGGCAGCCCTTAATCCATGCGAATCAGATGTTCTAGGGTTGCCTCTTCGATCACTGCCAAATCGTCTTCGTCCCGTTGTCCGTCTGGCGTATCGGGCAGCACTCGCACCCGGATATAGCGCAACCCATTTGCCCCTTGCAGGGATTCAATTTCCCCATACTCGCGCTCCGGCGCCACCAGCTTTTCCCGAGTTAAATACCGTAGATATTCCTTGTATTCCGCCATTTCGTCGTCGGTGGCAAAAACAATGGTGAGCTGTCCGGGCTGGGTAATGCGATCGCCCGTTTCCGCATCCCGCGCCTTATCAATGCGCTTCTTTACAATCTCGTAGCGAGTATCGCGGGTGCCGCGCACATTAAACAGCTTTTCAGTGGTTTCGTCGTGCACAATATCCACCGGCGTACCCTGGGTCAGCACCAAATGGGTCAACTGCCACTTGTTGTCATAGTGCTGCTCAATACGGAAACCGGTGCGGGCGCAGGCACACATCGCCCGAAGCTGCTCGTAGCGTAGGTTTTGCAGGTGAAAAGGCGTAATGCCCGGGGCAATGGACGCCCCAGCATAAATCATGTGGTCCAGTCCGTCAGTGGCATCCACGTCGCAATAGTGGGCGGCAATCCCCTGCATGCGCACTTGCCACCGGTCCCAAGTTTTGCGCAACGCCCGGTTAATGCTGCCGATGGTGGCGTCGTACTTTGCCTGGGCCCGATAAACGCTTTGGCGCTCCTCATCCCACGCCTCCCGGTATGCTGTGACCGCCTGGTTAACGGCGTTGTCCAGGTGCGATAGATAGTCCAAATGCACCTCAAAATTACGCTGGAGAAACTGGACGCCCTTCACCTCTGCCTCGACGGTGACCCCCATTTCAATTTCGTGTAAATACTCCGCCGTATCCTGGCGAAGCTGGTGCAGCAGTGGCCAATCTTGTACTTTGCAGGCGGCGTCTAAGGTGGCGATCGCCAGTCGAAACTGGGAGAGCAAATCAGTTTGAATGGCTAAATCCCGCCCCAGGGATGAGCCCCGCAAATCAGAAATTCCGTAAAGGGGGTATACGTTCTCAAACACCAATGGCTGTGGTTTAAGTCCCCAACTGCGCCGCTCCGCTTCCTGGGCAAAGCGCCAGGTCACCGCCGGGTGAATATGGCTAAAGCGAGACTGGGCCGACTCCCGCAGGGCAGCGGTTAGTGCCGGAGAAAGGCGATAGGCCCGATCTTTGTCTAGGCGATCAAAGTGATTAGGAAAACGACTGGCGAGCCCCACAACGCCCCCGGACAGTTGTTCAAGGGAGCACTGATTATTGCTGTTTTCTCGATTAAGACGCAAAGGAATCAGCAGAACAGAGCGTATCCCCAAGTCTAGAAAGTACTGCTCCAGGGCGCTGGGACTGCTGTGGGAAATATCGGCAATAATCACCGGATTGCAGGCGGCGATCGCCTGTAAAAATCCTGACTCAACACCGCTGGGAACCAGTAGGTTAGACACCTCCCGCGGACAATCTTCGGCCGTTCGGGAGATTTGTACCTGATCCCCATCAGTGCGCAGCACAAACCCCTGATCAGCGCGGAAAATATGGCGCAGAATTTGCCCCACCTGCTGGAATTTTTCCAGGTGCAAAATCGACTCACCATTCAGCAAACACTTGGTCAGATCATAGATGCGCTCGCCAATGGTGACCTCCACCGCCTCCAAAAATAGCCAGCCGCTAACTTCGTAGTTGCCCAGGTCAAACTGCTGCTCCAAATCGTCTAAAGACGCCGTTTCGTGATCGCACGCCCAGCTCGCCACCGGGTCTGTAATGCCTTCCCGACAGCGCACCTGTAGCGGTCCCGGCTGGAGCCATCCGTGAAAATACCGTCGATGCTTGTGAGGGCGATCCCCGTGGAGCACCACCCGCTGGGGCTCATCTAGCCATCGCACAATTCGCGGATCCTCAGGATGGTAAGACGCCCACACCCGGCAAAATACCTGACGACGATACCAGCGCTCAAAGGAAAAGCCGTGGGTCATGCCCAGAACTTCCGGTAGTGCCACCTGTCCTAAAGCAATTAAGCCAGTGTGGCTACTTTCCGAGTCACTAGCATTTTGGACATCAACATTGTCATTGTCGGGGGGCTGAATTTCCAACGCCTCACAGCAAATAGCATTAGCCGCCAGTATGGTGAGGCTTTCCGGGGCGATCGCCGCCATTAAACTGTGGCTGTAGCGAGTCAAACCGGCGAAATTAGCGGCAGCAATGGACTGATCCTGAGGCGTTGAAGGGGTGGGCTCTGAACCACTGGCCACAATGGGAGGAAGAGCTGGTGAAGTCGAGCTGTTCATTGTCCTAGGGCTGTGGGAACGGTAGATAAACGCAATGTGGCAACGTAGAGCTCTTGAAAAATAAGCCCCAGGAGTAAGCCCAGAGACAGTAGGGACATATCTTAAGGATTATTTTTACGTTCGGTGCCTTGATGCTAATGTGCTTTTTAGAAATTTGGCAGTACCTGCGGGGAAAATTAACGGCATAGCGCCCTGTATTTAAGGTACTAAAAGGTACAAGGAGGTGTCAGTGAATCGGGTTAGCGTCGGGCGAATTGGGGCGATCGCCGCCAACGTGATTCGTGAACAGTGGCGGGCTAAAGTATCCTACTTTCTTGCAGCCTACGCACTGGTTCTGGTGCTGGCCCTTGCCCTGCTGCCGGAAATCGCCGCCGGAAATACCACCGGCAAAATTTTACTAGATATCGTCCTCGCTGGAGCCAGCTTAATGGGGCTTGCGGTGGCGGTGTTTACGGGCACTCGACTCTTAGATCGGGAGATTGAGCGACGCACTATTTTGCTCTCCATTGCCAAGCCCGTCAGCCGCACCGAGTTTATTCTGGGGAAGCACCTGGGCCTGTCGGTGGTGTTGATTGTCATTGCCTTGGCTGCAACAGCCATAGGACTATTGGCGCTGTTGCCCACGGGACAGGTGATAGCGGATTGGGGCGCCATTGGGATGACCACGGTGTTTGCTCTGGTGGAGTTGGTGTTATTAGCGGCGATCGCCCTGTTATTTAGCGCCATTACCAACGGTATTTTGGCGTCTGGCTTAACGCTGGCGGTGTACTTTATGGGGCATCTGAGCCAGGACTTGCTGACCATCGGCGTTCAGCTGGATACCCCCTGGGTGCGTCGCTTGACAGAGATTCTGTACATTGTCCTTCCTGATTTGGAGCGTCTTAACCTGAAAAACTTGGCCGTTTACGGCATCCTCCCCGACGGCGGCACCTTGGCGTTTAATGCCCTGTACGGCGTGGGCTACATTGTCATTGTCCTTTGCTTAACAACGTTTATTTTTGCGCGGCGGGAATTTTAGCCCCTGACTCTACCCAAAAGCCAAGCGCTTTGGGAGGAGAGAGCCGCCACCGTTCAAATCCGCCATAAAGCTTCTGGGGGATTCCTCTTAGCACCTGTTTAAATCTTTTCTTTTACCTTCTATACCCATGGGCGACGATTCAAACCGCATTTTTGACTGTGTTGTAATTGGTGCCGGTCCTGGCGGTGCCACCGCCGCGATCGCCCTGGCTCAGAAGAAACGATCCGTACTGCTGCTAGAAAAGGCGCCCTGGCCGCGCAGCCGTCCCTGTGGCGGCGGCGTTGCACCAGCGGCGGGGCAATATTTTGACTTCGATCTATCTCCCGCAGTCCAAAGCACCTTAACCCAGTTGCGCCTAAGTTGGAAATTTAGCGATCTGGTGGATGTGGATGTGCAAACGGCTCAGCCCCTGTGGTCCGTTAATCGGGAAATTTTTGATGATTTTCTTGTGCAGCAGGCGGTGACCCAGGGCGTCACGTTTACTCCTAACTGCCCAGCAAGCAGCGCCCAATATAGCGGAGATCGCTGGACCATCACCACCCCTAACGGCACCTTCTCCGCCCGCTACTTGATTGGAGCCGATGGTCCCAGCGGCCCCAGCCCCAGCTGGCTTAACCTAGATCCTCCCGCCACCCATTTGGGGGCAGTGCTTGTGACCGACGGTGCCGTGGGCGATCGCGCCTACTTTGAATTTGGCGCCTTGAAAAACGGTTTTGTGTGGTCCCTGCCCAAAGGCGACCAAACCTGGCTGTGTGCCGCAACGGTGCGAGGGAAAGACGTTAAAGAAGCGAAGCTACAGCAGATTCTTAAAGACTTCGCTAAATATCTAAAGGTCACGCCCACTGCCCAGTGTCAAACCATTCCCCTGCGCCTATGGGATGGCGATCGCCCCCTCCACGGCAACCATGGTCTGCTTGTGGGCGACGCAGCTGGCGTATCTGATCCCTTTAGCGGCGAGGGGGTGCGTCAGGCGATTTACACGGGGACCGAAGGCGCTAAAGCTGTTGATGCTGCGCTCGGTGGAAATGTGGGGGCGATCGCTAGCTACAGCGAAATTGTGGCCAAAGAACTGGGCAGCGACCTGGCCTGGGCCCAGCGCCTAACCAGCCTGTTCCACCGTTTTCCAAAACTCGCCTATAAAATTGGAACCCGGCGACCCTCAGTCAAAACTTACATTGGCAAGATGATGTGCGGTGACATGAGCTACAGCTACGTAGCCCAGCGGGCTATTCGCCGCATCTCTGCCGGTCTAGGCAACCTAATTCCAGGATTTAATAAATCTTGAGTGAATCTTGAGGCGCAGATCCTCCCAATGTTTTCATAGGGTCTGCGCTTCCCGCCGTGCTGCGTTGGAACAACTGTGTGTACAAGGGTTGCGACTGCCTCTCCCGAGTTTCTCGTTTTCATTTCTTGTGTCTTTACACTCCATCCCTGCTTTTGCATGTTTCTTTTGAATCAAGAGTGTAGGAATATGAAGGGTACCCATTTTCGCTGTGGTCCCTTAAGATTTGCCGTTACCCCCCCGGACTTGAGAAAATACGAGTAACCGAGCAGTGGTGTGCACAGGTCTACTTACGGCAAAATCCAGCTTCGTTTGCTCCAGAAATTGCCTTGGGGACTAATCAAGACTATTTGGGTAAAATTTCCTGTTTAAACCCCGTTTAAAAGCCACGTCCATCCCATAAAAATCCTTTTACTACTCCCTCACTACCCTAACCCCATTTTTGTTTCAACTTCCTCTCAAAGCCTTCTACCCTTGACTCAACTCTAGTAGCGTTTAGTAAAGTCAGTCTGTTAGAAGTTTGCGGCAAGCTTGTAAAACTTTAACTAAAGACAAACAGACTTAGAAAAGTATTTCTGCCTTAATTGGTGCCTAACGCTTCTATTGCTTGCCCAGTGACCATTGGCTTCTTCGCACCGGTTTATTAGCATCGCTCCAGCCTCAGTTCGCTGCCACTCCCCGCACTTTCCAGGGTTATGGAATTGTTTAATCTGGACACATTTTCAGTCAAATCCAGTAGTAGGGCTACCCCTTCCTCAACGCCACCACCAAAGGGCGAGGAGGAGACTTACACAGTTCTTGCTGTGGATGATACGCCCTCTAATTTGCATCTAATTAAGCGAATCTTGCGTCGCCAGTCTCGCCTATCGTTGGTTACGGCGAACAGTGGCAATGCGGCTTTAGAAGAGGTGCAGAAACAGTCCATCGATTTGATTTTGATGGATATGATGATGCCTGGAATGGATGGGGTAGAAACCTGCAAGGAGATTCGCAAGCTTGAGGCTTACGAACATATTCCGATCATTTTTATGACGGCGCTGGATGATACATCGTCGAAGGTGCAGGGGCTGGCAGTGGCTATGGACTATTTGGTCAAGCCCTTTGATGCAGATGAATTTTTGGCGCGAATTTATTTACATTTGCGCCTTTTGAGTTTGACGCGCCAGCTACAGGTGCGTAATCAGCAACTACAGCAGGAAATTAAGGAACGGGAGCTGGCGGAGACCCAACTCCAACGCCGTAATCGCCGTTTGGTGCTGCTGAACGACATTGTGGATGATATTCGATCAACGCTGGATCCAAAGGAAATTTTGGCGGTGGCGGCGACGAAAATTGGTCAGGCGCTGGAGGCGGACTATTGCTGCATTTATACGCTGCAGGAGGACGGTGATGGTTTAGAGCTGGAGGCGGAGTATCTGGAGGCGTCTTTGCTGGGGGAACAAATTGGGGACGGAGACTTCCTGGGCGGCGGCGGCGATGGTGTTATTGACAGTGGCGATGGTGATAAGGATCGAGCGGCTGCTTCAGAAGGCGACGTAGGTGATGATGACGGCGGTGATAACGGTGAAGAGGCGGCGCGATCGCCTAGTGATTTTGAGGATGCTTCAGAGACGGGTATCCAACTCGCCGCCCAAGAGCCTGATACTCGGGACGTGGGTGAAACGGCGGAAATGTCTTTGGCGCTGGGGATTGGGAATCAGCTTCCCTGCAACACTTTATGGATGCAGGATCGCTTAAATCAAGATTCGGTTTTGGCGATTACGAATCGTCCGCTACTGGAGGGATCAAGTGTTGATGGTCGAGATACTGTGCCGATTCCGCTGCCGTTGAAGGCGCTACTGGCTTGTCGGGCATCCTATCGCGATCGCCCTAACGGTTTAGTCTTGGCCGGTCATTATCGAACGCCACGGGTATGGAATAAGGATGATCAGGAGCTGTTGGGGAATGTGGCGGCCCATTTGGGGGTGGCGCTAAATCAAGCGTATTTGCTGAAGCAGGAGCGCCACAATAGTGAACAGCTGAAGCAGCGCAATGTGGATTTGTCTCAGAAGGAGGCAAAGTTGCGATCGCTTAATGCTCAGCTGAAGCAGTGGGCAACGCGGGATTCTTTGACCCTGCTGTCTAACCGTCGAGCCTTTGATGATGAGCTGGCCAAGTTGTGGGGCATGTCCCAAACCCCTGATCCCCAAATTGGGTTGCTGATGTGCGATGTGGATTATTTCAAAAAGTACAACGATAATTACGGTCACCCGGCGGGGGATGCTTGTTTGCGACGGGTGGCAGGAGTGCTTCAGCGATCGCTGCTGCGGGGGAATGATTTTGTGGCGCGGTACGGTGGCGAAGAATTTGTCGTGGTGCTGCCAGGAACGGATCGGGAAGGGGCGATCGCCGTTGCGCACCGAATTTTAGAATTGCTGGCTGAGGAACAAATTCCCCACGACTACTCTAAGCTTGGCAGCTTTCTCACTTTGAGCATTGGCATTGCTTGCATGGTGCCGGGAGAAGACAACGAGCCTCAAACTTTGCTTGATGCGGCGGATCAGGCTCTTTACAACGCCAAATCCCAAGGACGCAACCGCTTCTGTGCCTCCGGCGAAGTCAGCTAAATTCGGTTTGCTGAGCACTCCAGCAATGACTATGAAACTTGATTGGGATTGTTGTGATTAAATCTCAAAGTCGATAACCGAAAGGACGAGATCAAAATCTTGCAGGCTAAAACACAAGCTGCCGACCCCACAGTAGAAGTCGGCAGCTTGTGTTGCCCTCACTTGTTATCTCCGCCAAAATTGACTAGAGATAAGAATCGCTTAGTACAGACCACGAATCGGCGCGGGAGCCGGTGCGGAGAAGGTGCGCTGAGGCGCGGAGAAGTTGCGTTGCTGAACGGTTACCTGACCACAGCGTAGGGCGGAGACGGGAACAGCCCGACCAACGAACTGGGAGCAAACAGCCTTGCCGGATGCGTTATAAACGATTTCGCCGTTTAGTAGCTCACCGTCGCTGTTGTAAATGTTGACTTCGTTGCCCGTTAGGTCGCGAATCATCGCAGGACCTGAAGCCATGCACTCACGAACTTCTTCAGACCACGCGGTAACCTTAGCGGTGCAGTTGCGGTGGAAGTCATCGGAGTCAGATAGGTCAATGCGGTTGTCGCCGTTGCAGTCACCGAAGGTGCCCATCTGATAGCGATCGGTGATGGGGGTGCTGGTGCTGATGCTGCTGTTTTGTACAACAGATAGCTCGATGGGGAACTCGAAGCTACGACGTAGGGCAGCACCTTTGGGATCGGTTACAACCCGTAGCTTCTCGCCGTCGTAAACGGTGCCGTAAATAACTTCCTGGGCAAGGGTTTGCTCATGGTAGTCCACCTCGATGTGAGGATGGTGACCGTCAGCGAAGGCAGGTAGCTGTAGACCGGCAACGGCAACAGATGCGATGCCTAGGGCAATTTTAGTTTTCATAAGTGTCTCTTTCTTTGGTCTTCGTTCACTCCTAGTGTTTGGCGCTGTCTAAGGTGTTTATGAAAACGGCTTGGAATACGCTCAAACTTGCTCTGGCACTAGGCAAGATGGTCCTAAGTTAACAAAATTTTGACGGTGTCACTAGGGTGTTATGGGTATCTGTCATTTAGTGCTTCTTTGCGTACTTTCTTGACGCTTTTTCCTCTCCACAGCAATATCAGCGCAATGTCAGCGACTTAACCAAACGGTGAGCTTAAAGGTGCGATCGCCGGCCCCTGGTAAAATCGAGCCTTGAAACGTTGGGAAGACACCACCGGAGATGAAATGGGCACGGCGATCGCAAATACTGATACTTCCCGGCGAGAGTCCCTGCGAAATGTGTTTGCCCAAAAGGCGTTGGCAGAGATTCCAAAGATTCTGACCCTGGGCGATCGCAATCCTCACAGTCCCACCTACGGCTGCTTTGACCGCAACTATTGGCAGTACAAAATTATTGATTTCCCCAGCGGCATGAGCCAGGAGTTTGTGTGGCCCCTGGCGCTGACGTATTCGTTGGACTGTCCCGAAAATCCGTATTTTCAGGAGCCAAAACTCAAACTTTGGGGCGCGGCAGGCATTCGATATGCCATGGAAAGTTCCCATCCTGACGGCTCCTGCGACGATTATTTTCCCTTTGAGCGGGCGGGCGGCGCGGCGGCGTTTTCCCTGCTGGCGTTTATTGAAACTTACGAGCTGCTGGGGCTAAATGAGTCGGATTTGCTGGAGTTTATGGGGCGACGGGCGGATTGGTTGGCGCATCATCAGGAGAGCGGGCGGCTCACTAACCACCAGGCGTTGATTGTGCTGGCGCTGGAGCGGCTGGGACAGTTGACGGGGAGTCGCCGTTGGGATGGCGCAAAGGCTGAGCGGCTGGAAACGGTGCTGTCCTGGCAGGACTCAGAGGGTTGGTTCCAGGAGTATGAGGGCTGTGACCCTGGCTATCACACGCTGACGGTGTCCTGTTTGGCTCGGATTTACGCCATGGGGCTGGAGCGGGAGGCGGCGGACCCACGACTAAAGGAGGCGCTGGTGAAAGCGGTGGATTTGGCGGCGCTGTTTGTGCATCCTGATGGCTCCTTTGGCGGCGAGTACACCAGCCGAAATACGTACAATTTCTTTCCCCATGGCTTTGAGCTGGTGGGGCGGTGGTATCCGGCGGCGCTGGCGATTAACGATCAGGTGGCGGCGGGACTGTTGGCGGGGCAGGGCGCTTGCTATGCCGACGACCATATTGTGGGTCATCATGTGTGGAATTATTTGCTGACTTGGCAGGATTTTGCTGGCGATCGCCCCCCGGTACCCCAACCGCAACCGAGGCGAACGTGGTTGCCCAATGCGCGGATTCTAATTGATAAACGCTGGTCAGAACTTAATGATAAACCGGAGCTGGTTACGTTAATTCTGGCGCTAAATAAAGGGGGCGTTTATAAGATTTTTCGCGATAATTTCCTGGTTGCTTCAGACACTCAGTTTTCTTTATTGGTGAACGATAAAAAGTCAGGTAAGACTAAGAATGCGGTGGGGCACTTGGTGGATGACTATGACATTACGGTGGATGACAACCATATTGGAATTCAGGGGAAATTAGGGTGGGCAAAACAGACCCAAATGACAACCGCTAAATCGATTATCTTACGGGTTGTGATGAATATTTTTGGGCGATTTTTTCCAAATTTAATTCGTAGTTTGCTTCAAAAGATTCTAATTGTGGGTAAACAGGAAACGCCCTATAGATTCGCCCGCCAGCTCAAATGGGAAGGGGAGCAGTGGTGCATTAGTGATGACTTACAAGGGGGCGATTGGCGATCCGTGAAGGCGATTGAGCTGGGTATTGATGGCACGTCGATTTATGTGGTGATGAGTCGTACGTTTCAGCGGGGGCAGCTTCAGAAAGCTCTAGACTTGAGTGATCGCCTCAGTAGCCTATCCCCCAGCGAACCGTTGCACGTTGAACGATATTTCTAGTCAAATCTTTAGTAACCACTCTTTAGTAACCACCGATGAAGCGCATTATTTCGATTATTGTTAGCGCCATTATTTTGGTGGTGATTTACACTCGCATTGATTTTGTGGGATTGATTGAAGTGTTTAAAAACTGCGACCCGGTTTGGATGGCAATTAGCCTAGGAATGGTGGTGCCGCTAACCCTGTCCACTTCCTGGCGTTTGCAACAGTTAATGCCCCGTGAATATGCTGATTCATTGAGTTTTGGAGAAGCCAATAAATTAATCCTGGCAGCAAGCGTTTTAAATATGGTGTTGCCGTCGAAGATGGGCGATATTGCTAAGGCGTATTTTATGCGCGATCGCGGTCATTTAGACGGCAGCTTGGCGGTGTCTTTAGTGGTTTTTGAAAAAGCTTGCGACTTGTTATCGCTATTGCTTTGGTGTGTGTTTGGGTTGTTGCTATTTCCTGAAAAGAACTGGTTATTTTGGGTGATGACGGTGGCGATCGCCGCAGGATTAATTATTGGTAGTTTATTGTTGGGATGGTCCACCTTTGCTCGATTTTTCTTCCGAATGCTGCGGAAAATTGCGCCGGGGAAAATGAAGCAAAAGTTGCAGCGAATGGACACCAGTTGGCAAGCCATGCACACTTATTTCTGGAGCGATCGCCAACAGCTCGCGAAAATCACCCTTACGTCTATTGGCATTTGGTTTTTACATTTGCTGCAAATCTGGTTCTTTATCCTTGCCCTAAAAGCCTGGACCCCATTCCTCGCTAACCTCGCCCTGTCCCCCCTTGCTATCCTCGCTGGGTTATTGCCCCTAACCTTCGCCGGAGTGGGCACCCGTGATGCTGCTCTAATTGCGTTTTATGCCCCGTATTTCCCCGCCGCAACCGGTGCTGCGCTGGGGCTGTTGTGTACGTCGCGATATTTAATGCCGGCGATCGGGGGATTGCCCTTTTTGCAGGAATATCTATCCACCCTGCGCCAAGTTAAACGGGGAGAAGCTTAGGGAGATAAAGGTCCTTTCTGTAGCGTAGGTTTAGGTGTTCTCTCCTGTTAGGAATTCTTCTGGCGACATTTTGAGGTGGTTTCTGACGGCAACCATCACAACTCGCCTATCTTTATTCCGAAATATCGGGATTGAGGAGGGCTTGGAAGCGTGGGTCGCTGCGGATGGGGTCGAAGTCGGTGTCGGTTTTTGCCAGTTTGCGATATTCGTTGGGGCTTAGATCAATGGCGCGGGCGAGGTTTTCGATGGCTAAGTCTGCTTTGCCCTGTAAGCCATAACAACAGGCTTTGTCGTACCAGGCGTCATGGTAATCGGGTTTGATTTCTAGAGCTTTGTCATAGCTGGCGATCGCATCCTCGAACCGATCCAAGTCAACCAAAGCCATCCCCCGGTTGGTCCAAGCTTCATGGTCATCGAGTTTGATTTCTATAGCTCTTTCATAGCTGGCGATCGCGTCCTCACTAAGCCCTAAGTTCTCTAAAGCAATTCCACGCTGTTTCCATGCTCTCTCAGTAGGGAGTCTAAATTCTGGATCATTATGTGGAGTTTTTAGAAGCCGATCATAGTCAATGATCGCTTCTTTATACCGCCCTATATTCATCAAAGAAGCGGCTCGGCACCATACCCCCAGCTGTTCATAAGTATCAGGGCTGAGCTTTATGAATTTGTCGTAAATGCTGATCGCTTCCTCGTAACGTCCGAGTTCAAACAAAGCGCTACCGTACACCCCTAAAAATCTATAACTATTGGGCTCGGCTTCCACAAATAGAGCGAACTTAGAAATTGCTTCCTCATATCGACCTAGCTTGCATAGAGCCATGCCGCATAACCCTAGGATCTCATGCCAATCAGGGTTTACCTTTAGCGCTTGATCGTAGCGATCAAGCGCTTTTTCCGCTTTCCCCAATTCTTCCAGCGCAAGACCACTAAGCCTCCATGCATCGTATTGATTAGGGTCGATCTTTAGAACTTTATCGTAACCATCAACCGCTCCTTTGTATTCACCCAGCTCATGTAAAAGTGCACTTACTGCGAATCGTATTATGTAATCGTCAGGTGTAATGTCTAAAGCTTTCTGGAGGCTGCGCAGCGCATCCTCACAATTTTCATCAGCAAGAAATAAGGATCCCAGGTCCATCAACAGTCCTACCAGAAGCTGATTGTCGTACTCTTTGGTTTCTTCAATCCAAGTCTGTAAGTTGATGCGCCTTTCACGCCGCTCATCTGAAGTTAGCGCTGAATATCGATCAGGATCAGTCATTCCATTCAGAATTCGCATATTCTGTCCAAGTACTGTTTTGATCTCTGTCCTGAGTTCAAAAATGCCAGACCCCCAATCCACAAAATCGGAGGCGCGGCGAGTGAAATATTTTTGGGCAAATTTAGGCAGAAAAAAGATGGTGACGAATGGAAACGAATCGCGGAATTTTTCTCGATTTTGGTTTAGGTGAGCCAAAATTCGCGGGGTGGTGCCGGGGTTGTAATAATCCCCCTGACCGCCCCCATCCCCCGGCTCAATATCGTCCACCAATGAATATTCCAACCCCACCACACACAACACATCGGGCTGCCCCCCTGCCTTAATCTGCGACTCAATCAAATCGAACAGCTTGTGTTCCGGCTGGACCAAATCCAGGGTCTGCACCACCCTCTTGCCCGCAAAATCCTGCCGCAACCTCTCCCGCAATTTCGCCCCCGCTGCCGGAGTACACTGCACAAACTTCAGCCCAAACCCCGTCGTCCGCTCCACTGATCGCCGCAATGCCTGATAAGTTTCCTCTGCTGATGGGCCGTCAGCATCATCCCAATCCTCATCCACTAACCAACTTAAATCCTGAGAATTCGGCATCATGCCCCCTCTCCTTTGACGTGCTCCAATGCCCGCTGAAACCCATCAATCTTCAAAATCGTCGGATGCACATCCGCCCACTTCTCCACTGTCACCTCTCCGTCCTCATCTTCCACCTCCTCGCAATACTGCAAAATACAGCGGTCTCCCACTAACCGGTCATGGCGAGCATCATTCACAAAGGTCTTCGCCAGATGCACCCGCGCCAGCAACTCCCAATCTTCCCCATTAATCGCATCCACATAGGTTTCGCGGATGGAGCTAACCGCCCGCCCCACCGCCCGCTTGCGAATGGGCAACGCGTCCGTCCAATCCACCGCCTTCTGCACCATCTGCATCAAAATTCTCATGTGACCGCCGCTCATAATACACAGCCGGTCCACCAACTCCTCGCTCTCAAATACCCGCGACCCCAGATTATCCGCGAACTCCTCATTTACCGCCGCCACCCGCCGCCGGAGCACCTTCCGAAACGCCGCCACCCCATCCAGATTCGGCGACCCATCGCGATTTTGCATCACCACCATCGGTAGGATGTCACGATCGCCATAGCGACTTTCCACCTCCATCCCTCGCCCACACACCAACGACATGGGCACCGTGTAGATCATGTGACACGCCAACCCCTTCATCTGCTCGCAGCGGTCTAAATAAATTTCCTCATGATTGCTGCGTCTCCCTTCCCGCTGAATCAACGTAATCCGATCCAAATTATCCGCCATCACCACAATGCCGCGTTTGCCTTGAGCAGCAATTTGTTCAGCAGCCTTTTCGATAAATTCATTAACTGCCTCCACCAACGACACCGTGTTCTCATCTACCGCTTGTCGCACTTTTTGCCGAATCGACGGCACTGCTCTTAAATTTGCCGTCAGCTTCGTAAACTGCAAAATTTGCTGCTCCACCGACAACGAATCAAATTTCACCTTCGTGTCTACTAAATCCGTCGCTAAATTCTTAAAATCTCCCCAGCGATTGGACAACCATTCCAAAATTGGGTTTCGGCTATCCTTCTCCAACCTCACCGTCTTCACCAAGTTCCGCGTACAAGCCAACAACACATCGGCATAGCTCACATCTTCCGGCTCCAAATCAGCTTGGTCCGCCGCAAAATACACCACAAGAAAGCCTTGCTCTTCCAAATGCGCCTTCAATCGCAACAGCTCCGTGGACTTCCCCACCCCCCGATGCCCGCTGTAGAGCTGATGGGTGGGGCCCTGCGATCGCTCAATCCGCCGCCCAACTTCCCGAACGATATTCCAGCCCCCGCGCACATCCTCCAAATCCACATAAACCTCATCCCGCGCCGTTTCCGACGGTTCAAACGCATTGTAGATACCCGTAATGCCACCGCTCGGGTCGAAATTGGCAGGAAAGGGACTATTAGCCATCAGTTGCTGTCACACCACCACATAAAACCTGCCCCCAATTTACAACACCCAAACTTGCGGCATCTAAAATGGAAAGAACCACGGCCCCCAGTAACAACGATGGTCCAACTTTTGACGCCAGCTCTCTCACACTGAAAACGGCTCGTGAGCAACTGAAACTCAACCAGCAAATCGAAGATGACTTCAGCAATTTCCTAACACTGTCATCACTGACTCAAGCACAGCGCGATCGCCTGGAAGAAGTGCGCCAAGGCTGGGGCAATGTTGTTGCAGGGAAAGTGTCAGAGGGACAAGTGGGTTTTCTGGCAATTGCGCCGATTTTGTGGGCTAGTGGCTACACTATCGATCCTAACCTGACCGTCAATATCGAAAAGAGAATTGAGGAAATCACCGTTGATGATGGTGACACGGTGATTCGTGGGCGCATGGACGTGATGATTGCCCAAGAATGGGACGAGGGTCGCTCCTCTCTGTGCATCTTGGTGATTGAAAGCAAAAACAGCACGGTAGATGTTTCAGTAGGCATGCCTCAGCTTTTGACTTATGTCGCTTCGTTTTTAAACAGTCAGAAGTCAGTGTGGGGCTTGGTTACCAACGGCAGCATCTATCAGTTCGTTCTAGTGCAGCCAGGGCTATATCGTGAATTTCCGCTATTGAATCTGATGCGTCCCAAAGAGGCTGAGGAAATGTTGAAAGTAGCGATCGCCATCCGAAAAGATTTCCACGAAAACCACACAGAAACCCAGGATAAAAAATAGGACGCACCGGCAAATCGGTACGCCCTAAAATCCATTTAAATTTGATAGGAATTACGCTTCAGCAAGGCGAGCATTAACCGCATCCCAGTTCACTACATTCCACCAGTTGCCCACATAATCACCACGGGCGTTTTGGTAGTTCAAGTAATAGGCATGCTCCCAAACATCCAAGCCTAGAACCGGCGTTTTGCCCAAAGAAATCGGGCTGTCTTGGTTTGCAGTATCCAATACTTCCAAGCCGCCATCTTCGTTAACCACTAGCCATGCCCAGCCGCTACCAAACTGACTTTTTGCAGCGGTGGCAAAGGTGTCCTGAAACTTATCGAAGCTGCCAAATTCCTTTTTGATTGCTTTGGCGATCGCCCCCTTAGGCTTACCACCACCATCGGGACTCATCACTTCCCAGAAAAGGGTGTGGTTGGCATGGCCGCCGCCATTGTTGCGAACGGCAGTGCGAATATCTTCAGGAATGGCATCCAGGTCGCTGATTAGCTCCTCAACAGATTTATCCGCTAGCTCAGGGTGCTTGGCGATCGCCTTATTTAGCTTTTTCACATAGCCCGCATGATGGCGATCGTGGTGGATCACCATAGTGCGCTCGTCGATATAGGGCGCAAGGCTTTCGTAGGCGTAGGGTAGGGGCAGTAGCTCGAAAGCAGGGGCGGTTTCTTCGATGGTATCGGCGATCGCTGGTTGGTAGGACGGCAGCAGCACACCGGCGGTTAGGGTCGCCACAAGCAGCGTCAGAGAGAACCAACGATGGGCGTCAATTCGCTGAGTTAGGCGACGGTACAAGGTTTTGAGCATGGATTCAGCGGATAACAATATCTAAAGACAATATAAAAGTTTTGCCGGACTTTAGGGCACGTCGCCAACTCCTTCTAACTTTGCCTCGGTATCGAGCATCAGGTTTTGCAGTTGGTCCAGCAAGTCCGAGCTAGCGTCCCCCCAAAGCCCCCGCTGATTTGCTTCCAACAACCGCTCCGCCATATCCCGCAGCGCCCACGGATTTTTCTGCCGCACAAACTCCTGCACTTTCGGGTCTAGCAAATAGGCGTTGGCGATACCCTCGTACATAAAATCCTCGGCGCAGTGGGCAGCGGCGTCATAGGCGAACAAATAGTCCACCGTCGCCGCCATTTCAAACGCGCCCTTGTAACCGTGGCGCATCACGCCAGCAATCCATTTTGGGTTCACCACTCGTGATCGATAAACTCGGGCAATTTCTTCGCTTAGGCGGCGCAATTTCGGATTTTCTGGTCGGGAGCGATCGCCAAAATAGGTCACCGGCTGAACCCCCCGCGCCGCCCTGACCGCCGCCGTTAAGCCCCCCTGAAACTGGTAATAATCATCGGAATCCAACAAATCGTGCTCGCGATTATCCTGATTGTGGAGCACGATTTCCATGGTTTCCAAACGGCTAGCAAACGCCTCCGGCGCGGACCGCCCACTGGGGGAATAGGTCACATTGCTGGGGGCGTCCCCTTGGGATTGGGTTTGATTTTGGGGCGGCGAGCTACGGCAAGTGTAAGCGTAGGAACTCCAGTTCACATAGGCGCGGGCGAGATCTTCATCGGTGTGCCATTCTTTCGACTCGATTAGCCCCTGTAGCCCGGCTCCGTAGGCTCCTGGCTTGGAGCCAAAGACGCGGTAGCTGGCGCGAAGGGCAGCGCGATCGCCCGATAGACCTGCATCGATCCAACGCTGGGTTTCGCTTTTGATTCGATAGGCGATGGGGTTATCGGCAGGGGATTCATCGAGGGCGGCCACCGCTTGGACGGCGCGATCAAATAGATCAAGCAAGTTAGGAAAAGCGTCGCGGAAAAAGCCGGAAATGCGCAGGGTCACATCCACGCGGGGGCGACCGAGGGTGGCGATCGCCAACACCTGAAAATCCACCACCCGGCGAGCGCTGCCATCCCAAATTGGCTGGACGCCAATCAGCGCCAAGGCTTCAGCAATATCGTCACCGCCGGTGCGCATCGTAGACGTGCCCCATACCGACAGCCCCAGGGTTTTCGGATAATCGCCGTGTTCTTGGGTGTAGCGCTCAATAACCAGCTCGGCGGCGCGGCGTCCCACGTCCCATGCGGACTCGGTGGGGAGGGCGCGGATATCCACCGAGTAAAAATTGCGCCCGGTGGGGAGAACTTCGGGGCGACCGCGGGTGGGGGCACCAGCGGGACCCGCAGGGATCGGACGACCAGCTAAACCCGAGAGAAGCGCCGACATTTCATTAGACGTGTCCTGGAGCGATCGCCACAACCACCCGCAAATCCAACTTAACTCCCCCTGCAAACGGGATTCCAAAGGGGCACTGTCCCTTTGGCGGGGGCGCGGGGGCAGAGCCCTCGCATCAACAATTAGCGCCTCAACCTCAATATTCGCAGCACTTTCCAAAGCCGCGATCGCCTCCCGAGCCGACAAAAACCTACGACCATCGGGCCCCACCAACGGCACCTTCAACGGCACCGCCGGATCCACCGTCAACGGATCAAGATCCCACCCCCAGTCTGCCGCGATCGCTCGAGTAATTCCCAGCCGATTTTGCCCCGGACTGCGGGCGATCGCCACCATTAAATCGCGAAGCTGCTCACCACTGGGACAGGACCCAAAAATATGCAGCCCATCACGGATTTGCGCCTCTTTCAACTCGCAAAGATAACCGTCTAAAGCCGCCACATCCAATGTTTCCGGCGCACCAGGCTGTTGTGCTAAATCCTGATCCAGCTTTTCCGACTTAACCAGGGTTTCAATTTGAGAAGCGATCGCCCCAGTGCGCTTCGGATCTAAACTTTGCGCCTCATAATATTCGTCCACTAAACCTTCCAAAGATGACAAATTTCCGTACAATTCTGCGCGAGTTAATGGCGGCGTTAAGTGGTCAATAATGACTGCTTGCGATCGCCGTTTTGCCTGGGACCCTTCCCCCGGATCGTTAACAATAAACGGATAGAAATGAGGCATCGGTCCTAGGGCTACTTCGGAATAACAATTTTCCGACAACGCAATACTTTTACCTGGCAACCATTCCAAATTTCCATGCTTTCCCACGTGCACAATTGCCTGAGCTTGGAATTGGATTCGCAGCCAAAGGTAAAATCCTAAATACTCGTGAGTTGGCTCTAAGTCGGGCGCATGATAATTCAAAGTAGGGTCAGCATCGTAGCCTCGCGCCGGTTGAATTCCCACGAAGATATTACCGAATTCAATACCCGCGATTGCCACCTCCTTCTCCGCAGAAAAATTCCCCCATCGACTTTCAACACCCTTCTGAACCGCTAGCGGTAATTCTTTAAACCAACGTTTATACTGCTGCCAATTCAGCGTTTGTCGCACCTGTTTAAACTGCCAGCTCGCCGGATCATTTGTGGTTCCAGCGGTTAGTTTCTGAATCAACTCATCTCCAGTTTTCGGGAGCTTTTCCATATCGCCTACGTTATAGCCACTACGACTCAACGCCCACAAAATATCCACGCAACTTTGGGGCGTATCCAACCCCACACCATTGGCTAAACGCCCATCGCGATTGGGGTAGTTCGCCAAAATCAAAGCCACTTTTTTGGTGGTCGCAGGCGATCGCCGCAGGTTAACCCAACTTTCCGCCAGCGCCGAAACCCACTCCACCCGTTCCATCAGCGGCTCATCGGTTACCACCATGGTTTCCAAATCTGGATCCTGCTGTTGCACCGTTTTAAAGGCGATCGCCCGTCCGATAATCCGCCCATCCACCTCCGGTAACGCCACGTGCATCGCCATATCCCGAGGCGCTAACCCAAAACTTCCATCACGCCATTGCTCCACAGCGCCACTGCTTAAAATTGTTTGGATAACTGGCACACCTAACTGCTCCCAAAACGTTTTCGCAGCTTGTTTTTCATGACTGGTAATATCCTCGCCAGGGCGACCAATGGCAAACCCCGTGGTCATTAGTAAGCAGTCAATATCCGACCAAATTTCTAACGCTTTCTCCTGAACTTCCACATCTTTTAAAGACGATAAGAATACGGGAACTGTCTTTATATTTCGACCCGATAGCGACTGAATTAGAGCATCGATAGCCTGGGTATTTCCTGACTGGAAGTGGGAGCGATAAAAACCAATTCCCACTTTTGGATAATTTTTTCTGAGGTCAACAGTTATGAGCGATTTGTAGGTATCAATGCGAGGGATGGGTGCTGGTGCTGACGGGTTAAATTGGGTGCCTAAACAGCGATCGCTCAAAAATAATAAACAACTAGAAAAATTATCAATGCCCCCTTCAGAAAAATAGCGCCACACTTGATTTGCTACCGTCAATGGCACCGTTGATGTCCCCATTAATCCTGGGTCCGGCTGGTCATCACCGGGAATTACGATTAGGTGGAGCGGCGAATCCTTGGCCCGTTCTTCCACCAAAACTTCGAGGACTTCTAATCCATAGCTCCAGTAGCCTTTTCCCCCCAAAAGTCGCACCACAATAATCTCTGCGTGGCTTAAAACATCGTCAGCATAGGTATCGATGGTGAGCTGCTGTTGCAGGTTTAACTGGTTGCAGGCTCGGATTTTTGGGAAATTTTTCGGGAGGTGGGCGATCGCCCCAGCCAGCGTTTGAATTTCTGTATCTTTCGGCGTAATTATCACAATCGGCGCTGGAGTTTGTTCAATAAAAACAACCCCTTCAACGCTGGGATCCCAGCCCCCTGGCGCAGCAGCAAGACGATGCACAGGCAAACACCCACAACCAACATCACCATAATTTTGCCAGTCGGTGACAGCAACGTTGGCGATCGCCCGTCCACTTCGCCGTTATCCTGGTAAAAATTCCTTAGGCACATCCAGAACAGCCAATGCCCCTTTCCTTGACTCATCTTCTTTCGCCCCTCGCCGTTACTCAGCAAGCCTTAATGGACGGCATTTTTGTTGGACTAGCCGTCACCCTAGGTGTCGCTGCGTTCAGCATTATGTTTAATGGAGCCCTGTCGAAAGTCCGCGATAAGTAGTTCGTTCGCTTAGTGGGCTTGTTGGATTGGCGTTATTGGGGGAGGTGCTGTGAATTTTGGTGAATTGTTCGATAAGGGTGGCGTGGCGATGGGGCCGTTGCTGTTCCTGTCGGTCCTGTCCTTGGGCACCGTGGTTGAACGCTGCGTTTTTTGGATCAAAATTTGGCTAAATGAGCGAGCTATTGTAGATCGTGTTCTGGATGCGGTGAAACGGGATTGGGAGGCGGGCGCGGCGATCGCTAAAAAATCGAAAAAGCAGCCCATCGGTCGTTTTCTGTCTGCGCCTTTCAAGTTGAAAGAGCCGGATCCGGAAGTGTTCAAGCTAGCGCTGGAAACCGCCGCCGACGAAGAACTAACGGCAATGCGCAAAGGAGAGAAAATCCTGGAAGCGACGATCGCCCTTGCGCCTTTGCTGGGTCTACTGGGAACGGTTCTGGGACTAATCGACTCTCTGGGCTCGCTACAACTGGGGGATATCGGCACCGATGCGGGGGCTGGGGTGACCGGCGGTATCGGCAACGCTTTGATTAGCACCGCGACGGGGTTGATTATCGCCATTATCAATCTGGCGTTTTATCGACTGTTTCAAGGGGTTTTATTGCAGCAGGTCAAACTATTTCGTCGGGTGGGGAACGAGCTGGAGCTGCTTTACCGTCAAAAATGGGCGGGGCAAGAGCCGACCGGTTTATCCACGGCTGACGACGGTGACGAGGATGAGGATGATGAATAAGGGGGGAAATCAGCGATGAAAATTAATTTGGACACCCCCGGCGAGGATGTGCGCATCGAAATCCTGCCGCTAATCGACGTTATCTTTTGCATTTTGACGTTCTTTATTTTGGCGGCGGTGACCCTAACGCGACAGCAAGCAATTGAAGTGGACTTGCCAGAAGCGTCCACCAGTGCGCCGCAAACGAAAAGCAATGTGGTGATTGCCCTGAGTCCGTCGGGGCAGCTTTATTGGGATGGGGAGGTGATCGCCGTTGAGCAACTGGTGCGAGACCTTCCTCTCTTTTTGCAATCCAACCCCACCGGCAAGATTATTTTTTACGCCTCGCGATCGGCGTTCTATAGCGACGTCATTACTACGCTGGATTTGTTGCGGTCTGTGGGCGGTAACCGTGTTGCTCTCGCTACCCAGCGCCCCCAGCTAGATATTCCCGGCTCCGATTTTGATACGCCTGGTTTCGAAGATTCTGAAGATTCAGATGTTCCCCCCTCCCTAGATACGCCTTTTCCAGGGCAGCCTGACGGTACTTTGCCAGGATTGCCCGATGAGAACCCCGTCTCTCCCTTTGGACGAAATCGGCGATCGCCCACCTCTCCTGCTCCCCGCAGCCCCGCAATTCCATAGAAAGCAAAAAAACTTTGTCCAGACTCTTGTGCCCAGGCAAAGTTATTTTGCTGAAAAATTTAGAGGTGAAAGCCTAGATAGCTAGGGCGCGTCATAAGGCATAGCATCAATTGTGTCATCAATTGAGCGCCAGAAGCTTTACGCAGCGGGGAGTAATGCCCTTTCAAAGCAAAGCCCTTTCAAAACAAAGCCATCATCCCTTGTCGCCATCGTTATCAGAGCGGTTATGAATCTGTTCCGTCTCTGGACAGTCATCAGACACCAGCAAGTCCACAGAACGCCTTGGCACCGACGCCAGCTTTCGTGTAACCGAGCCAATACTTTCCAGACGAACCATTTCCTCCCAAGAACAGGTCTCATCCTCCTCGTCAGTTTCGTAACGCAGGGTCACCAGATCCCCTTCAATATTGAGGACCCGAGCGCGTTCAATCCAGCGCTGTTGGTCCCGCAAAAAAATACATACTTCATGACCATCGCAGCAAAGTTGATAGATTTTGCGGTGGAGCATAGCCTGCCTCGTGGGGTCAGTGAACAGGTAAATTCGCCAATTTAAACCATGCCTATTATGGCTTAAGGCGTGAAGCAAGGGCAGGCTTCAAGAAAACTTGCTTTGGCAGCTTGTTCCAAGGGGCTTGCACCTGTGCCAAATAAGCGTTGCGATTAGGCTTTCCAAAATCGCAAGAGTTCATCCATGGACAGCCACAGAAAACCCAACCTCAAAGTCATGTAACGTCATTTGGCGTAACCGGGTTCGCCTATTTTAAGCTAGGGAAGCGTTACCTGCTGCGGCCCCAATGGCCCCTTGACCCATTTTGAGGTCCCCCACTGAGCCGATCAAGTTGCGTCACCTGTATCGCGATGGCGCCCCGCAGCATTTTTCATAAGTAAGTTTTCTGGCGATCGCCCCAAGTTTCCCAATTTCAGCGACCCTGCCCGCTTTTGTTTACGAACTTCACCAAGCCCCATATGTGTCCACTAAATGCGCAGATACATGCGCAGAACTTCAGTTTCTGAATTAACTTTTTGAATTAACTGCATCCGCTTGAATACGTCTCAAGGATTTGTTCTGAATGCTTACGTTTAGCGGAAATAGCTTGCTCCAAGCTCCAAAAAACACTTCATTGAAGAACCCAAGGTATTTGTTAGTCACCCTCGAGTCTTTCACCTATCTAAGGCGATTCTTGATTCAAAAAATTACCTCAAAAAGCTGTTAGTAACTAACCGTAAAAACGTATTCCAGACTCTGACAATGTACCGAGAGTTAACTGTGAAAAAGAGTTAGAAGTAAACGCCACGACACTCATCAAGAATTAGCAGCCATTATTCTCTTGGCACAAAACTTAACAAATTGTTTATATTAAGAACACACACGCCAACATTGGAGTGCCGCTATGATAGCTCGCGTTACTCAGGTCGTAGAATCTGCCAGTCCAAGTTACAGCCCAAACTCCTTTGGTTGTGAGACTTTGCGAGACGTTTTCCGCACCGTTGACATTAAAACTTGTCCTACTCGCTACAATTTTCACCTTCACACTATTTACTCTGACGGGAAATTGACGCCCGAAGATGTGGTTCAGCAAGCGTTAGAAATTGGGCTTAAAGGATTAGCCATTACTGACCACAATGCCGTTGGTGGTTACTTTGCCGCCGCAGAATGGTTGGCTCGCCATTCAGGGGAGTTTTATCGTCCCGAAGGCGATCGCCTAAAGCTATGGACGGGCATCGAAATTAATGCTCACCTTCTTGAAGGCGAGGTGCATATTTTGGGCTACGCCTTCGACCCGGATTCTGCTGCTATGGCGCCTTACATTAAGGGGAAAAAGGCGACCGGTGACGATTTTCTTGCTAGTCAGGTGGTGGCATCGATTCAGGCGGCAGGGGGATTAGCGGTGTTGGCTCACCCGGTACGCTATCGTCAGCCACCGGAGTTGTTGATCCCCGCCGCTGAAATGCTGGGCTTTGATGGCATTGAAGTGTATTACGCCTATGATCGTCCGGACGTGTGGCGACCGAGTCCTGATCAGTTGGAGCGAGTTTTAACCCTGTGCGAAGGGCGGGACCTGCTGCACACTTGCGGTACGGATACCCATGGGCTCAGCATTTTGCGCCGCACCGGATGTTAGGACGCTGATTTTTATCGGGTGATTTTTATCGGGCGATTTTTACAGCGTTTTTGTTGTGTGTTTTGCTGTGGGGCTAATCTGCAAAGTGGACCACGGCTCAGGAACTTGGAAACGATGCCCCCTAAGATTGGGCTAAGTTTTTTTTCCTTACCTATGGCTACTTTCAAGGCTGGTTTCTCTGACGCGCGATCGCCCTTCAAAATCAGACTCGCAGGGTCAGTATTGATGGTTGGCGTGGGAGTGGCCGCGATGATCGCCTTGTCCCCATCGCTGGCCCATGCCTGCCGACTTTCTTTGCCTGACTTGACTAACCCAGAGGGTGCTGCGCCTGTTCCCCTTTGGCCGCCAGCGGGAGAAAACCCGGAACAGTGGGGCCCGTGGAAACAGTGGGAGCAGCTTGAAACGGAGCCGTTTATGTTGGGGGTGTCCAACGTGGATTACGGCGGGCTGATGGATATGGAGTATGCCGTTTTTGGCTCGGTGGGGGATGAAAATGACGATCGCAAAAGATCAACGTTTTGGTATCGGGTGAGGCGCGACCGCCAGGTTACGGACCTGGGCACCTACGGCACAGCGGAGGTAATTTATTTTGAGGGTGGAGAAGTAAAGGCATCAAGGGATGTCAGTATTTTGTTTGACCAGCCCCAAGTGCAAGGTCAGCGTTAACGATTTACCGGGCGAAAGTTTACCCAGCAAAAACTCTTGAAGCGAGGGCTAATTGTTATTGGTGGTCCCACGGCGGCGGGTAAAACGGCGCTGGCGATCGCCCTGGGCAAAAAGCTAGGGTCTCCGATCCTCGGCGCAGATTCTCGGCAAATTTATCGGGAGTTAGATATCGGCACCGCCAAGCCAACGTTGGAGGAGCGTGCCCAGGTGCCGCACCATTTGGTGGACTGTTGGGATCCCCGCGAAAATTTAACCTTGGCGGTGTATCAATCCCAAGCCCAGGCGCTAATTAAAAAAATTCACCGTCAGCCCGATACGGATATTGCCGTGCCCTTAGTGGTGGGCGGTACTGGTTTATACATTAAGTCCATTGTGCGGGGCATGAAAATTCCCCAGGTGCCCCCCCAGGGTGAATTGCGATCGCAGCTTAAAAGTATTGACCAGCACGAGCGTTATCAATGGCTGCGTCAGGTGGATGCTCCCGCCAGCGAAAAAATTCACCCCAATGATTCCACCAGAACTCTCCGTGCCCTCGAGGTGTTTTACGCCACTGGTTTTCCCCTGTCGTCCTTACAAGGGGAAGAGCCTCCCAATTATCCGATTCTTACCATTGGGGTAGATTGCTTAAATGATCCCGTGGGTAAAAAAGGGGCGGATCATCCAGGCGATCGCCTCACTGGTCGCATCAAAAAGCGCACGGCAGCCATGATCAACCAGGGGCTAGCGGAGGAGGTTCAGGGACTGCGCGATCGCTACGGCGCAAACCTGCCCCTGCTAAAAACCCTCGGCTACGACGAAACCGGTAAATATTTAGACGGGCACCTAACCCTAGAGCAAGCGGAGGCGCAAATCGTTCGTCACACTCGCCAGTTTGCTAAACGGCAACGCACCTGGTTTCGCGGTGATTCTTCCATCAAGTGGGTTGATAGTGATGATCCTCACCAGTGGGACACCGTTTGGGGCTGGGTCAAAAGCTTTTTACAGATGATCCCCGAGGACGCTTCAGCGAATTAAAGCCGGGAAATTCAACTAAAATCGCAACAGATATATGACCACTGTTCACTAACTTTTAGCCATTTTTGCCCATGCTTCCTCGCCTTAGCCGTCGGCAACTTTTGCAATATGGCACCTTCGCCGTTGGATCCAGCATTATCACCGCCTGTGGTGGCAACCCCGCCGATCCCCAGGCGGAAAAGACCCCCGACGGGCTCGACAAGGTGACCATGGTGACGGACTGGCTAGCCCAGGCAGAACACGGCGGTTTTTACCAGGCGCTAGCCACAGGGGTTTACGAAAAATACGGATTGGCGGTGACCTTGCGCATGGGTGGTCCCCAGGTGTCGGGATCACAGCTCCTGTTGGGGGGCGTCGCCGACTTTGCCATGAGCAACAGCACCCAAGCCATTAACGCCGTGGCTCAACAGGCTCCCATCGTGACCGTGGCGGCGATGTTCCAAAAGGATCCCCGGTGCATCATCGCCCATCCCAATACGAACGTGGAGGATTTGGGAGACTTAAAGGATCGCCCCATTTTTGTGACCCAAGCGTCCGTGAACGATTTTTGGGGACTGTTGTCGAACCGCTACGGCTTTACGGACGCCCAGCGACGGGTGTACAACTTCAGCCCAGCGCCGTTCCTTGCCGATCCCATGTCCTCCCAGCAAGGCTACATCACCTCGGAGCCGTTTACCTTAGCCCAGGAGCTGGGGGAAAAGCCGGTGGTATTTTTGCTGGCGGACTATGGCTATACTCCCTACGCCACCACCATCGACACCACCCGCGCCATTATCGAGAAGAAGCCGGAGGTGGTGCAGCGTTTTGTGCAGGCTAGCTCTGAAGGGTGGCAAAGTTATCTCAAAGATCCGACGCCGGCCAATCAGCTAATTCGCAAGGATCACCCGGAAATGCCGGGGGATTTGTTGGATTACGGCGTGGACACCTTGAGGGAGTACGGCATTGTGCGCTCAGGGGATGCGGAAACCCAGGGCATTGGCTATATGACGGGCGATCGCTGGCAAGGATTTTTCGAAAGCATGGTGGAATGGGGCGTGTACGACACCAACGTGCCCTACGAGTCAGCGTTTGTGCTGGACTTTGTGCAGGATTTGCCGACGGCGGGCTAGGCAGCTTGGCGCTGTGGGCTTAGAAATATTTTGTTAAGCTCAAATATGCTAACGGCGCAGCGCCTGATTGATCCGCCCCATTTATCCTCCGTTTTTGGTGATTCCCGCGTGACCTCCTCGTCTGCTTATTCTTCATCCACGTCCTACAAAGATGTTGCCCCCACCGTGATTTTGGATCGGGTGAGCAAAGTGTATCCCTCGGGGACGATCGCCCTGCAAGATGTAGATTTATCGGTAAAACAGGGGGAGTTTCTGAGCCTGGTGGGACCATCCGGCTGCGGCAAAAGCACGGTGCTAGGGTTAATCGCCGGACTGAGCAAGCCCACCCAAGGGGATTTGCAGTGGGCCATGCCGGAGTTTCGCAAGGATTTGGCGTTTGTGTTTCAGGACGCGTCGTTGCTGCCCTGGTCCAATGTGGAGGAAAATGTGCGGCTGCCGCTGAAATTGGCGGGGCAGTCGAAAAAGCAAACCCAGCAGGCGGTGACCGAGGCGATCGCCCTCGTAGGGTTGAAGGGCTCTGAAAAGGCGTTTCCCCGGCAGCTATCGGGGGGGATGAAAATGCGGGTGTCCATTGCTCGGGCGATCGTCACCCAGCCGAAGGTATTGCTGATGGACGAGCCCTTTGGTGCCCTCGACGAAATCACCCGCAACCGCCTCAACGAAGACCTGATGAACCTGTGGCGGCAAAAGCGCTGGACCGTGGTTTTTGTGACCCACAATATTTACGAGGCGGTGTATTTGTCCACCCGGGTGGCGGTGATGGGGGTGAATCCGGGGCGCATTGTGGATGACCTGGTGATCGATGCGCCGTATCCCCGCACCGAAGCTTTCCGCCAGTCCCCAGAATTCGGTCAATATCGCCGTCAACTGGCCAAAGCCCTAGCGGAAGGAATGGAATAGTTCGTCCTAACCCTTCGCCCTTAAAAATCCCATCACAAATACCGTTTAAAATTCCACCCATGCGCGATAAATCCCTGACGGAAAAATTATTATCCCCCGATGTGCTCGCCCCCTTCGCCGTGGGAATTGTCTTTATATTGGGGTGGGATTTATTGGTTCGCATCGCCGGATTGCCTCCCTATCTTTTGCCGGGGCCGCTATTAGTTATTCAAACGTTAATTGAAAATTGGGGAGATCTATTTTCATCCCTGACGGTTACGTTTCAAATTACGATTGTGGCGTTTTTGACGGCGGCTGGCTCGGGGCTGGCGATCGCCATTCTTTTCACCATTAATAAGTGGATTGAACGCAGCCTATTTCCCTATGCGGTGGTGCTACAAACCACGCCCCTGGTGGCGATCGCTCCGTTGATTATTATTTGGCTCAAGGAAAATACCTTCGGTGCTCTGGTGTTGTGCGCTTGGATTGCAGCATTCTTTCCCATCCTATCCAATACCACCTTGGGACTAAATAGCGTAGATCGCAACTTAAATAACTTGTTTACCCTATACAACGCATCGCCTTGGCAACGGTTGATTTATCTACGTCTACCCAGCGCCTTGCCCTATTTTCTGGGGGGATTAAGAATCAGCGGTGGGCTGTCATTAATTGGTGCCGTTGTGGCGGAGTTTGTGGCAGGAACGGGCGGTTCTAAATCTGGAATTGCCTATCAAATTTTGATTGCCAGCTATAACTTGCAAATCCCTCGTATGTTTGCGGCATTGCTGTTAGTGACGGGCTTGGGCATTGTGATTTTTGCGGTGCTATCTCTGATTTCTGATGCGCTGTTAAAAGACTGGCACGAAAGCGCCGTGAATCCTAACCAGTAGGGCTAGAGTCAGCGAAGGGGATTGAGTAGAAATCTGGGCTGAGCGTTGGGAATTGTAGATTAAGCGACCGTCGTTTGGGAATTGCGGCGGTTAAGATACTGCATTGGCAGTACTGGGTCGCTAATGACGGCTTTTTTATGCAAGATTCTCAGCATCGCATTTTGACCGGTTTTGCCTTTTTTATGGGCACCATTGCGATCGCCATCTTGGGCTATATCGGCTTTGGCTGGACGCCTTTAGAAGCCGCCTATATGGTCGTTATCACCATTTTTGGCGTGGGCTATGGGGAAGTGAAACCCCTGGAGGGGGCTGCCCAGAAAGTTTTTACAATGCTGGTGATTATTGCCGGAACCACCTCCGCGGTTTATATCGTTGGGGGATTTTTGCAAATGGTGACCGAAGGCGAAATTCACCGAGCGTTAAATCTTCAGCAGCGGCAACGGGCTATGGCGAACCTTCAAGATCATGCGATTATTTGTGGCTTTGGGCGCATGGGGCAGGTGATTGCCCAGCAGCTCGATGCGGCGAAGTATCCCTTTGCAATTATCGATAACGACCCGGAGCGCATTGCCCTGGCGGAGAAGTGCGGCTATCTGATTCACAACGGCAATGCTACCCACGAAGATAGCCTCCACGCCGTCAGCATTTTAAGCGCGAGAACGTTGGCAACGGCTCTGCCAGACGATGCGACGAATGTGTTTATTACCCTGACGGCGCGGGAGTTGAATAATGATTTGACGATTTTGGCGCGGGGGGAGGTGCCAGAAACGGAGCGAAAACTGCGGCTGGCGGGGGCGGATCGGGTGATTTTGCCCATCACCGTTGGGGGGGTGCAAATGGCAAGTCTAATGGCTGAGGGCGATCGCCGGGATTTTTTAAATCAGCCTGAGGAGCGTAGTTTTCTAAACGATTTGTTGGCCAATATCGAAGTGCAAATGGATGAGCTCACGGTGCGGCGAGGCTCATTGGCATTGGGACGTACGGTGATGGAAATGGAGGTGCGGGCGAAGGGGGCGTTTATTGCGATCGCCATTCGCCGAGCCGATGGCAGTACGATTTTTCGCCCCCATCCTTCGCAAATTTTGCACCTTGGCGACTCGCTGATCGTGATTGGGCACCGGAATGAAATTCCTCAGTTTGCTGAACGGTACGACTTTCGGAGAAAACAACTCAAAGTTCGGCGCAGCTCCCTACCGAGTTAAATCACTGTAATTGCGAGAATCCAGCGTATTTCCGCCGCATGGATTACTGACGCATGGATTACTGACGCATGGATTACTGACGCATGGATTACTCGCATTTACTATCGCTGCATTGATTACTGCCGCGTTTATCACCGTCAAAACCGTTCCAAAATACTTGCTTAAAATAGCCGATCGAACCCCATGACCCTCGTTAATTTGCTTTGGATTCTGATTTGCTCAGGCTTGGTGTTTCTGATGCAAGCGGGGTTTATGTGTTTGGAATCGGGGATGACCCGGTCGAAAAATAGCATCAACGTTGCCATCAAAAACTTGGCGGATTTTGGATTATCTGTGGGGTTGTTTTGGGCGTTTGGATTTACGTTGATGTTTGGCCTGTCGGTGGTGGGCTGGTGGGGGCGAGGTGATTTATTTCCGGGATTGGAATCTTCAAAGATCGCGGTGTTTTTCCTATTCCAAGCGATGTTTTGCGGCACCTCAACGACCATCGTGTCTGGGGTGGTGGCAGAGCGGCTGAAGTTTGGAGGGTATTTGGCGATCGCCTCCCTGGTGTCGGGGGCAATTTATCCCATCTTTGGACATTGGGCGTGGAATGGCATTGCGCCAGAATTTTTGGGAGATGCGGCGAAAATTGGGGGATGGCTCCATAATGTGGGCTTTGTGGATTTTGCGGGATCCACGGTGGTCCATAGTGTGGGGGCTTGGGTGGGTTTAGCGGCGGCCGTCATTATTGGACCGCGCCAGGGACGGTTTTTGAAAAAAGGAAGTGCAGTCAAAATCCAGGGTTCTAATATGCCGTTTTCTGTCCTAGGCACCCTAGTGTTGTGGTTCGGGTGGATTGGGTTCAATGGCGGAAGCACGTTCGCTTTGGACGATACGGTGCCGGGGATTATCGTCAATACGATGCTGGCGGGGGTGGCGGGATTACTGGGGGGTGGCGCTTTAAGTTGGGTTAGCGATCGCCGGGTGGAGGCTGAGCCGTTGATGAATAGTGCCTTGGCGGGGCTGGTGGCCATTACGGCCGGTGCCCATGCGGTGTCTCCGGCGATCGCAATCATCATCGGCGCGACGGGGGCGGCGGCAACGGTGCTGACTATACGGATTTTGGTGCGGCTTGAGGTGGACGATGCGGTGGATGCGATCGCGGTTCACGGTGGTGCCGGGCTGTGGGGCACCTTGTGTGTGGGACTAATGGGCAATTTAACGGTGCTGGATACGGGGTTAGGTCGGCTTGCCCAGGTGTTGGTGCAGGCTTTGGGGGTTGGGGTGGCTTTGGTGTGGGGCTTTGGAGTGAGTTGGGTGTTGCTGTGGGTGCTGAACCGTTACTTCCCCCTTCGTATTTCTCCGGAAGATGAGGCGCTGGGCTTAAATTTGTCGGAGCATAATGCGAAAACCGATGCGTACAATTTGTTCCAGGTGATGGATCGCCAGGCGGAAACCCACGACCTGAGCTTGCGGGTGCCGGTGGAGCCCTTTACGGAAATTGGACATATCGCCACTCGCTACAACCAGGTGATGGATGCCTTTGAAGCGCGACACCATAAAAGCGTGGAGGATTTGGCGGAGATTTATTACGTTACGGCGGCGATTTCAGCGGCGATCGAGCATGAAACCTTTGATGCTAAGCAGTTGGGGTTGGATGAGGTGATGGAACGGGGGGATGAGATTGGGGCGCTGGCCCGCACGATTCGGGGAATGGCGCAGCTAATTCAAAGTCAAAAGCTGGAGTTAGACCGATTGAAGCAAGGACTAAAAGATGCCCACCAACCACCAGCACCTCAGTAAGATGCGCTCCCAATTTTGTTGATTTCTTCGGCAATGAGCTACTCCTCGGGGCTGACATGGAGGAAATCTATCGCCAGCCAGCTCCAGGCTGGGTGGCTACCTTTAGTTCAGAAGCTTGGGACAGGTCATTGAATTAGCGGCGTAATTTGGCTTAGGAGGTCTGGGAGCTTGTTGTTGATTACGTCCCAAATCACCTCAAAGTCGAGTTGGTCGTATTCATGGACGATAATGTCGCGCATTCCTGCCATCTCTCGCCAGGGGAGGTTTGGGTGCTGCTGTCGAAACTCTGGAGAGAGGCGCTTGGTAGCTTCGCCGATGATGGTGATTTGATAGAGGATGGCGGAGAGCTTTTCTTCGTTGGCTTCCAGGGCGGCTTTGCTGATGCCGTTGGCGTAGCGGAGGGCACGGTTGGCGGCGTTGGTGATGTCAATAAGGGATTCTTGGTTGCGCGACATAGATGGTTTGGGCGGTTTCCAGGATGTTTTGGCGGCGGAGCCAGTTGTCGCTGCGTTGAAGGGCGGGTTTAACGATTAGGTCGATTTTGCGGTCGAAGAGGGTTTGCAGTTCGTCGCGCATTTGTAGGGTTTCGCTAAGTCCGCGTTTTGCCGTTGGGGAGAAGTCCACCAGGATATCGATGTCGCTTTTATCGTGGAAATCGTCGCGCAGGATGGAGCCGAATAGGGCGAATTCGGTGATATGCCACTTTTGGCAAAAGTGTTTGATGGCGTCTGTGGGCAATGGAATTGCCGTTTGGGGATATTTGGCTTCAGCCATGGCTGGTGGGGTGAGAATCCAGACTGTTTTTAGGGTTGGATTTACTGTTCCAGCTTAGGGGATGGGCGCGGTGGGATGGGGAGATTATCCTGGAGGAGATGCGGTGGGAGCGTGGTGATGGTTAAGCAATCGGGAGATGGACTGTCGCCGGCGGGGCGGTTTGTGGATGGGGTTTTGGCGCAGATGGTGGAGGTGGAGTTTGACCAGGTGCAAGTCCACGAATTTTGGCGGGGGAATTTGGCGGGGTTTGATGAGGGGGTTCTGGCGCAGTTGCCGGGGGCGTTTCAGCGCTTAAGGGAAAAGTATTCACCGGAATTTAGCGCGTCCATATTCAACGACTTTGGTGTTTTCATTTGGCAGTTTCCCCTGGGGGTGCGATCGCTGAATTTAGAAATTGCGATCGCGGCGAACCAACGGGCACTGGAGGTGTATACCCGTGAGGCGTTT
>ERZ1740067.394-NODE-394-length-35390-cov-44.517277_pt1 | contig 35390 bp, 45 predicted proteins | sample MGYA00581736_ERZ1740067 | MGnify/ENA primary metagenome ERZ1740067 (study PRJEB43018, sample SAMN04849236) | marine metagenome | isolation source: floating plastic debris | place: Pacific Ocean | collected 2008-08-27 | study: EMG produced TPA metagenomics... | reverse complement strand
GAGACACCCAATAGCCATTCATCAAACGCGCACGCATGCGGTTCTTGGTTTGCTCGCCGTTCTTTTGACGCTGATGCTGCGAGACCGATGCCAGCAGATTTTCAACAAGGATGGAATCCGAATCCTCACCAAAGGTTACAGAGGGGCTTTCGAGCTTGCCGCCCATGTCTTCAAGCGTTCGCCGCAAAGCCCAGTGGCTTTCGATATCCCGTGCCAATCGGCTGATATCGTCAATCACAACGATCACAGGCTCTTTCTGCGCTTTGATATAACTCAGCATCGCGTTAAAGGATGGCCGATCTGCGACCCCGCCCGAGACAGCGCGTTCATAAAAACTTTCAATGACGGTGTAATTTTTTCGCGCTGCGTATTCTCGGCAGCGCGTTTCTTGGCTCTCAAGCCCATGGCCTTCTTCGACTTGCGCAACCGAAGAGACCCGGCAATAAATTATGGCGTTGTGACTCATGAGCAGGCTCCTTCTTCGGTGGTTTCGGGTTGATCCAATTGTACCGAATCTGGGGGCAAAATGCCCTCTTTTTCGAAGCATTTCATGAGATGCCCACAGGCCATTTGGGTGGATGCAACTCCGTATCCCAGATCGACAAATGCCATCGCAAAGCCCCAGAAAATGCCAAGGCGTTCTTGTTTTTCATCTTCGGTTAAATCGCACTCGTTCAAAAAATGCGCGAAGGTCATAAGATCAACATCCAGCGTAGCCGTTTCGCCGTTGATCGTATTGGTGGTGGTTATGTTTGTTGTGTCGTTTCCTTGTGTGGTTTTCACGAATGGTCTTTCTCTTAGGTGTTTATGTTTGGGTCATATGTTCAAAATCCTTTCTGCATGAGAACATAGGCAGAACAAACTACATGCTCCAACCGTTCTTTGCAAGAAAATATTCCTATTTAACATAGGTCTAGCGGGTGTGTTCTCGGCCTTTATCAACGCTTGCGCCCGCACGGCTCTTGCGGAAATCCATCTGGCTTTGGGCTTTCTGATCCGAGGATTGTTCTTGTTCGCGTGCATGATCACGGCGCAATTCATTCGTACGATGGTATGCGGCGCGGGTCAGCTCACCTAGTTTAAGCATGTCCGCGTCATAGTAAGAGTTGCTGTCATGGTAACGCCCGTGATCGTCTTTCCACATCTGCGCAAAGGTCGTGGAATAGCTCACACCATTGTCGCCCTCATTGCGCCAGATTGAGGCTTTGAGCGAACCGACCCGTAGAGTTTCTACAGGGCGGTTTGCCTCTCGCATTTCATGACCTTTCGCATGGGTTGCACTTTGTCCGTTTTCTTTCATAGCTTTCCTTTCAGCTTGGTTGGTTAGCGATCTCTCGCTTTCGTTTGTTTCGGGCCGTGTGCATCCGCAAAACGCTCCGAGATAAATTTCTGCTTTGCCGTTGGCGCCAGATTGCGCGCGGATTCCGTTTGTTTTTCCGACGGAACGTATTGCGGCTGATCGCGCATCGCTTGGCGGTGGGTTTTTATCTGCTGGTCATTGAACTTGGCTGCGTCAACAGAGGTACGATACGGAAGCGGTGTTTCGTAGGAGAGTTCAGGCGCAAGCTGATGATGGGTGCGCGTAGCCTTGAAACTCTCATAGCTCATGACAGGACGCTCAATCTGAGCACGGCGTTCTGCCTCACTCATCTGAGCCGCAGCATGTTCCGCTTTGGTGATGTCGTCACGGGTTTCTGCGAATTGGCCCTGAGTGGTATTGGCTCGATCACCGCCCTGACCGGGCAAGCTCTCAGAATTGTTGTGCGTGAACGTCCCGGGACCATGATTGAGGCCACCAGATTTTCCGTCTCCAGTCTCAGACATGATTTACCTCTCGATAGTGGACCAGAAGCCGTCCCGATATTGCGGAAGATGGGCGTAGCGTTCAGGAACAGGTGTGCGATGGACGCGCCGCCAGCGTTTTCCGAACAAAGTTTGCACCCGGACGCGATCTGACGGCGGATAATAAGGGTTGGGATGATATCGATAGGCAAAAGCGCGGTTCTCAAAGTAAGGAACGCGCTGCGCGAGGATCGGGTAGCGCACGCCATCAGCAAAGACAAAAGCCTCTCCTTCTGGCCCGTTCATCACCTCATCAGGGGTGCGCAATGGCCTGCGATCTTCATGCTGATAGCTGGAGGCCTGATCAAAATGACCAAGCCGCGCATTCAGTTCAAAGGGATCACCGCCGCGCAGTAGTTCCTGCACAATTTCGCGCCTACGCATGGTGGCTTCAGCCTGATTAAGTCTGCGATCATATTTGAGGGTTTGTACGCCTAGAATATCAGATATCCGCTTGGCCTCTTCGATATCGCGAATGGCAAAGTTGATTTGCAGCGCCGAACTGGACAGGATAACCGCCTGTCCGTTTGGCCCCAAATTATCCATCTGCTTGGATGATTGGAAAATGCTGATGTTAGTGATGCCAATACCTGCGGCAAAGCTATGGAGCTTAAGCAACAACGGAAATGCGCCAAGCTGCCCGGCTTCATCCAGCATCCAAACTTGGCGCGGCGCATCTGGGCGACGCATTTTCTCGATCATTGCGCAAACAAATATGCTCTTCAGAATTGGCGACCAAAGCTGTGCTTTTTCTGGTGGGCACATCAAATAAAACTGTGTGGAACGGGAAGGATCGCAAAGCTGACCAAGGGAGAAGTCAAACGGTGGTGAAAGCGCATCGCGCAATTGCGGATCGGCGAGCGGTGAAACCGACTTAATCACTTCACCGACGATCCCGCGAAACCCACCGGATGAATCATCGCGGCACACTGCTATCTCTTCTTCGACATTGAAGCTCAGCTCATAGCCGCAGCTATGCATGATAAAGGCAAACTCAATCCACCGCTCGCCGCCGCCGGGAATGAGGTTGACCGCCTCATAAAGTGCAGGCGCGGTGACTTCCCCATCGCGTTCGGCTACCGCCAGCATGATTGATGTTAAAAATTCTTGCCCGCGCAGCTCAAAATATGCACTGCCTTGCCCGCTGGATGTGCGCGGGATCATGTTTTCGGCGGTGACTTGGGCATCAGAGACCAAGCTCGGACTACCCTTGTTCAAATGACTAAACGGATTGAAACGATTTCCGGCTCGGCCATGCATGCCTGTGGGATTGAAGTAGATGCAGATTTTGCCATCTGGCGTCATGTCTTGTGATACTTCTGAGAGTTCACCTTTAAGGTCCAACTGGATCGAGGACGTTTCAGGCATCACACCGCTAAGGGTATTTGGAATAATGAAACTGGTCCCTTTGCCGCCTTGACTGCCCGCAACAACGCTCATCGATCCAAGATCAGCAGGAACCCAAAGCATCTTCCCAAATGCATTGAGGGCGTAGAGGCTGGTCTTTGTTTTTCTGAAATAGCCAGCACGCGCTATCTCCGCGCGCGTAGCAAAGCGCGCCGTTCCAAAACGGCTTTGGTTATGAGCGTTCATGGGATCACCTAAGCAGTGAGAAACTTGCAGAGGACACGCATTGCCCTCCGCAAATGTGATAGATCAGTCGATCATCACGGGCAGTTCCGTCGATGGCACGACATACGGATCAGGCCTCTGTTCACTGTCATCAGACAGAACGGCGATCAAAACGATGACCGCCATCACGACAACAGCCATCCCAAATCCGCCACCGCCAGATTGGCTTTGAACGGGCGAGATATGAAAGGCTTGCGAGTCTTTATTTTTACCGAACATGGAGTTTCCTTTCAGATTAGATTCAAAGGAAGCGAGAGAAGAAGCGGCTTGCCAGCATCATGAAAACGGCTGAAAAAATCAGCCGCCCAGATACAAACAGCGCAACGGCGACAAGCAACCACCATGAGATAGAGATCAGGTCTTCTAGCCCGTTCCACCGCCCGTAGTGGCGGACGCTGAAATCGATGACGTGCTGCACTGAGGCGCTGTATACTGGCGGCGTTCCAAAGAAGGTTGCCGTACCAGCGCCGACCAAAGCGCAGCCATCAAGGCTCTTAGTGAGTGGCGATGAATTCACAGCGCCATTGGATTGATTGGGATACATGAAATCCTCCTGTGATCAGGCAAAAGGGGAGGTGCTCGCGCGACGGGCATGCCGCGCGAAGATTGAAATTTCCGAGGGGTGTAGTGTTAAGCTTTGTTCTTCATCGTATCACGAAGCGCGCCGATGAGCGTCAGGCAGGATAAGCCAGCTAGAAGCCAGTAACCTTCCATGTTTTGCCTGTACATTTCGATGGCACCGTACCCCAGCCCAAAGGAGAAAATGATGTGTGCAAGCCGATTGCCCCAGTTATTGGGAACACGCTTTGGAGGAACCTGTACTTGTAGCTGCGGTTTAACTTCAGTCTGCGGTTGCTGTGCTTGGTCGTCAAAGTTGGATAGATCAGCCATGGTGGCCTCCTTCTTGAATGAAGGCCGATGACAGGCTAATGTTTCTGCGCGCAGTAGACCTCAGAAACCTTCTGCACAGAACCATCGGCCCTCAAAGGCCATTGGTAGAAGCCGTTCAATGCTGAAAAGTGTTGGGCGGTTTTTTCTCTTTTCCGTCCATGTTGGTTGAGAGCTTCCATAACTCACAACATGAGGTACTTTATGTGTAAGGTCAAGCTTAAAGTACCTTATGATTTCAACGGATAGCGTCACCCAGGCCCGTCGTTGTCATCTGTAGGTTCCTCAAATGTCCAACGACTTGGACGGAACGCACTCTTATATTCTTCCTCTGCTTCATCAATGTCAGGTTGATGAAGAATATCAGGGTCCTTCTTAGCAGCTCTGCCCGCGCGGCGCAGAAACTCAGTCAAATTCATATCCAGCTCTTCGGCTGCTTGCTCAAACTCCAGCTTCAGCTCTGGTGTAATGGAAAACCCAACTCTCTTTAGCTCAACTTTGTCCTTCAATAACTTCTCGTCTGGTAACTCTTTAAAAAAACCCAAGTTACCATATTTTTCTTGATCGCGTCCACCTTTTTCGTTTTGAATCTTAGACTTACCGTCTTTGTAGGTGGAAACTTCTACCTTGCCAGAAGACTTAGACAGAGCACGCGCGGCGCGCTCATTCATGCTTGGTTGTCTTGTCTTTTTCGGCATGTATCAGTCCAGAAAATCCCGCGCTAAGCCATAGTATATCACGCAGTGAGCCACCAGTAAGTCACCAAAACCAAGACGCTCATGGCAAAGCTATCCTTGAACGACTGCGCTTCTAGAAATCCACGCAGCCGCTTTATGAGAAGGAAAATCAGCAAGACAACAAGAATGATCAAGGCATCTTCGAACCAGAAATCAAAAGACTGCTGTAACCAGATCGACCTGAAATTCTGCGAATATATCTCTTGGTCAGGGTACGCGACTACTGCCTTGGGTATGAACATTCCAAGCGCAAACATCGCGTATCGGCTCAAGGCCTCAGTTGCGCCACCGTTTGAAACGGTGAATGCGACCAAAGAAACAGAATACAAGATGATGAATGCCGTTGTCCCCAACAAAGCACCATTGAAGAGCAGTACGAGCGCGTAGTCGTTTTGAGTGATGCTAAAGATGCGTCCCGCGACATCGCCCAAGGTGTTCTGTCCCGCACGTTCCACAAATTTCAGCAAGATCAGCGGCGTGCCCGCAAGGACACCGGAGAACAATCCAAGCTTTAATAGAATGAAGCGTTTAGAACTGAGATGCCTATAGCGCTCTGCATAGCTTGGGGAAGCGAACCAGTTCCACAAGCGAACTCCGGTCGAAGGACAAAATTCACATTGTTCGCACAGGCCTTGATGACGGATATGGGCGCGGTAGCTTTCTGGATCGATGCCATCCGCGAACATGTCCGCCAAATATTCACGCTCGCGCTTCGCAAGAAAGATAGCCCCAACCAAGAACAGCGAAACAATGGGAATGGTGAGTGTCATAAAGAAAAACGAGTACATAAAAAACGCTGGTGGCATGTTCTCGCCGGACAGTATCCCCGACCAATTCATTGACGCGAAACCGTATGAAAAAATGCTCATATAGCAAATAAACAGCAGCAACATGATAGGCTTGATGAACAAGAAAAGCCGGTGATCGCCGGAACGAATATGGCCTATTTCATGAATAATCCGGCTGGCGCTGTCACTTTCGTCTGGAACAAGGATAACCGGACGGAAGAAGACGCTGCGAACTTGCCAGTTATACCGTGGCCCACATCGAACATGGTAGTCTTCGTTCAGACTTTCGAGGCGGATGCGCGCGCTGTTTCGTAAGACCTTGACGCTATCAAAAATATGAAAGGACAAGATTACAGAACACCCCATCGCAAACGTAACAAGTGCATAAGTTGGAAAAGTCAGAAAACTCAGAGCAGCAAAGAGCAGTGCCAACACGCCGAGTTGCAAGTCCAAGAAAATACTAGTGGGGTAACGTTTTGAGTGGGCCTCAAGCGTCTTTTGTGACGGGATTTTCATCAATGAGTACCGTCACGCCGCCAATCTCGCCTGCTATTTCCAGCATTTTTTCAACGCGTTCGCATTCTTCTTCATTGTCTGGATCATAGGTAAGAAAAATCTGCATGGTGCTTTTATCGCCAGCACCAAGCAATGGAACGCCGCCCGTTTCCATTTTGACTTTGCCTGCGAGTTTAGCGATGTCATCGCGAACGATTTTGGCGATGGCGTTGAGGTTCTTTCCGCGAGGCGCTTTGAGCGTAAGTGTTTTTGATTTGGACATGCAGAAAGGCTAAGCGCCCAGAGACACCTTCGCAACATGTCATCTTCAACTTGGATGATCCAAATTCGTGTGCAGCCTGTATAGGTTAGCTGTTAAGCAAGTCCAGAGTCTTGCTTTGTAAAACGCGCCCGGTGTCGTCCATAAGTTCATACCTGACTGGCACATGGGCTTGCCCGCCCAGAACCATAAAATGCGCGAGCATGCCAACGCAGCGTTGCAAGTCTTCATTGGCTGTGGGATAGCCATGAAAACTCGTAACATCCGTGACGACAACCAAATGCGCATCGGTGGGGTTGAGCCAGCCGGTGAACGGCTCTTTGCAATCCGATGACCGCACATATTCCCCGTCCGGGAAGAAGTCTGGCGGGGTCGCGCGTTCCAAAGCGCTTGACGCACTGGCAAACAGAACCAGCGCGCCAGCAACGGCGAAGACATTGAGCTTCATGCCAACGCCTCTTTACGTTTTGCAAGCATACCAAATGCGCCAAGCCCTGCGATCAAAAGGGGTAATCCTGCCGGAAGTGGAACGGGCGATACGGGATCAGTCGGCCCATCGGTCGGTGGAACTCCAGCGCCGCTTGTGATCGAAAACTCTGCCGCGCCAAAGAACAGCGTCGTTTCATCAAAATCCGCAATGCTACCAAACTGGGCAACGTTGATCTGCCCGCCAAACACAATTGGATCGGTCGCTAAGCCATTCTCAAACCCGGAGAATAGGCTATTGGGATCATCAAACAAATAATTGTCTGGCCCTTGTGCCGCGATGGTCAGGCCAAGGAAATTTGGCGCAAGCGATCCGATGGACCCGGAATATGCTTCCCCAAGCGGATCACCACCGGACACCAGATTGAAGCGCTGGAGGTTAGCGGGCGAAGACTGAGAGACTTGGGGCGCAAGGAATGTCCCGAGCGGCGCGGTCACTGCGTTTGGATCATAAGAAATGCTGCCAAGCTCAGTCTTCAGTTCAAACGAAACCAATGCTGTGGTCGCCGCGCCAAAGTCGAAGAAGAACCCCGTGTTGGCATCCGCATTCGTATCCGCAAACGCATCATCAAAAACGGCTGTGGCGGTGAATGTGCTGCCCGGGGAATAGCTGATCGTCCCGTCCGACCCATCAGTCGTACCGGAGATATTCAGGGTAACGGTTGCCGCATGCAATGGCGCAGACAGGGCAACACAGGCAGCAGAAAAACTCAGAACAGAGCGCAGTTTCATCGGAGACATCCTCTCAGGTCAAAGGCAATTTTTTCAGAGAAGTTGGTATCCGTTGCTAGCTGCGGCGTACGGCATAGAAATGTTGCAAAACGTGATCGCTGCTGCGCGGCAACGCATTGACATTAATCCACTTTACATACAATCCTAACTTATCTGAAAAAGATGGCTTTGCAATTGACGGCGAATTTTTGAGTCTGTTCAATGACTTGCATGACGCTGCAAAACTCGCCCCGCAATATCAATCACCCACGCAAGGGATCATCCATCAAGGTGGAGCCAATCCGCCGATTGGACGATATTGCCGCGATCAAAACCCTGCTGGCGCACAACCCACGCGATTTGTGCCTCTTCACTTTCGGAATCAACACCGCTTACCGCGCCGGAGAGATTCTATCCCTGACAGTCGGACAAGTTGCGCATTTGAATGTCGGCGACAGGCTGGAGATCAAACAAAGCAAAACGCAGAAATATCGCTCCGCCACGCTCAACCGCCCTGTAGTCACATCGGTTCAAGTGTGGCTGAAACATCATCCAAACCCAAACGCCGATGCCCCGCTTTTCGTATCACGCACTGGCAAGAAGGCTTTGAAGGTGTCCAGCGTCAACGCCATGATTAAAAGCTGGTGTGATGAGATCAGCCTCGCAGGCAACTACGGCACACATTCCATGCGTAAGACATGGGGCTATCATCAACGCATCCAGAAAAATCGCCCCATCCCCTTGCTCATGGTCGCCTACGGCCACACCACGCAGGCGCAAACGCTGGACTACCTCTGCATCCAAGACGAAGAGATCAGGGATTTGTATGATTTGGAGTTGTGATAAACCAAAATTGCTTGAGCAATGTACCGAGATTTGAGCTTACACTTTGGAGAAAACTATGCAGCATATTCGCATTATTGTTGGTGTTGTCGTCGTAATATCGCTGATTTCATTAATCGTCCTGTTTAATAATTTTGGGTTCAACCCTGCAGACGGCACTGTAAGTGCCGTTGGCACAGACTTTGTGAAAGAGATATTCAAGACGATATTATCAGTATGTTTGGTTGGCGGCATCTACTTCATTTATCAGAACTTTGTGGATGAAGGAAAATCTGCAAAAGAAACAGCGGATAAGGAAAAACAAAAAGCAGAAGAGAAGCTCGAAAAGGAGCGACGGGAGAACCGCGAAAACGAGAAAATCCGAAGTGAGCTAAGACAAAAGAATCGACAGCTTGATTCCCAACTCAGACGTGAATTTATCAACAATAACGGACAGTTCAGGTCAAACGTCCGCACTTGGAAGATATACAAGCCAACACCCAAAAAATTTCACGAACTTCTCCCTGCTACGATCCAAGAGGAAGGCAAGCTGGAGGCATTAATTCTTGAAGCTGCGTCCAGAAGGCCGTTGACCGATAAACAAGCGTGTCTTTTTGGGCTGTATCGCCAAGGGTATCAAACGCTGAGGCAGCACCTTGACGACGACAAGAAAAAGGAACCACCGCATAACTATAACAACGATGACTACCATCTATTCGCGATGTTGTTCGCAGCGCTGGCTGATCTTCTCACTGAAGAGCGAGAGCTTGGCGAAAGTGTCAACATCGAGAGGAACGTTGATCTAATCTACGAGTGCCGATCTGATAACTGGGACCAAGCAATCCAGAATTTCGGCCGAAGCCATGAAATTTCGGACGTCTTGGAACGTTGCGCCGAGGACAACAGGAAAGACCGGATGTAGTTGCAACGGACCAAAGGACGGCTTCAATGCCGTTTCAGCATGATACCTTTCTATCTACTATGAACTGTATGACGTAGAGGAGAGCTACTCGACATTACGCTACGCGCAAGATGTGCGGTGTATGACACCGCAATGGCTGCGGGCGGCTGCGCCGTCCTCGGCAAGAGGGGCGTGCCGCCCCCTGTGCAACCCCCTGCTTGTGGATTGGTTACCCAATTGACGTTTATTGGCATGCGTGTTGCGCGAACACCTGCTATAGAAAAACGAGAAAAAGAAAGCGTTTTGCGATCAAGCTGAATTTCAAAGGCAAGAGTTTTTTTATTGGAGCATTTTCAAGTGACTGAAACACATCCAGCCTCGTTTGATTATGGAGCGCAATGGTTGCGGGCCGACTTCCACTTACACACGCGTGCAGACAAAGAGTTTGTTTATCGCGGCGACGACGACCGCTTTGTTGCAAGCTACGTTGAAGGACTTCAGAAGGCGGGAATTCGTCTTGGGGTTATCACCAACCACAACAAGTTCGACGCAGGCGAGTTTAAAGCCTTGCGTAAACGGGCGCGTAAAGTCGATATAGGGCTACTTCCCGGCGTCGAGTTGTCGGTCAATGATGGCGCGAACGGAGTACACACTCTCGTTGTATTCTCCGATGACTGGCTGCAAGACGGCCATGACTATATCAACCAATTTTTAGGAGTCGCCTTTTCCGGTAGGGTTCCTTCACAATACGAACAAGAAAATGGTCGAAGCAACGACGACCTTCTCGACACGCTGAAAAAACTTGAGTCTTACAATCGCGATTTTTTCATCGTCTTTGCTCACGTTGAGGCAAACAGCGGCCTTTGGCACGAGCTTGGCGGTGGAAGGATGCAGGAACTTGCCGCCGAGCCGTTGATCCAAAAGTACGCGCTTGGTTTCCAAAAAGTGCGCAGCCACGACAAGCCTAACGCCGTTTGTCGCGCGAAAGTTCAAAATTGGTGGGGAAACGCATATCCTGCCGAAGTAGAAGGTTCCGATCCGAAATCTATTGACCAGATCGGCAAGGGTCAAAAAAGCCATCTTAAGCTTGGTGATCTTGGCTTTGACGCCGCGAAATTCGCTCTCACGGATCACAAATTCCGCCTTTCGGCAGAAGTTCCAATTGTAGAACACTCGCATGTTAATGCGATACGTTTTGAAGGCGGTCTGTTAGATGGAAAGTGCGTCGCATTTTCTCCTCACCTTAACTGTTTGATCGGGATTCAAGGTAGTGGAAAATCGTCAATTCTTGAAAGTTTGCGCTACGCGCTCGACATCCCCTTTGGCGACAAAGCTCAAGACAAAGACTACAAAAGCGGTTTGCTGCCGTATATTTTGAAAAGTGGCGGAAAAATCATCGTCGAGGCAACCGATCGTCATGGCGCACGATTTGAAGTTAGTCGTATTTGGGATCACACACCAGATGTGTATGTTGATGGAGCGTTGCGACCAGGCGTATCGATAAAAGAAACTATCATAGCCAAGCCGCTGTACTTTGGGCAAAAAGACCTATCAGCCGCCGGAAAGGGCTTTGGACACGACCTTGTTGAAAAACTAATGGGCGATAGCCTTAAGACAGTTAGGCAGACAATCACGGAGAAGACCGAAAAACTTGAAGTTGCGGTGCAAAATTTCCTTTCGGTTCGAAGCGACGCTGAAGAAAAGCATGTCCTCGAAGACGAGCTAAAGAATGTTGAATTCAATCTGGAGGCCTTCGACAAACACGGAGTCAAAGAGAAACTGGAAAAGCAGATCGCTTTTAGTGAAGACCTGACGTACTGCGAAAGCATCGACGAAATTGTCGCTGATTGGCATGCTATCATTGATGATTCAGTAACAGAGGCCGAAGAAAGTATTTCGCAATTAGAGAAGCATAACTCAGAACACAATGCCGAATTTTTCGCCCGCTATGATGCAAAACTCAAGGAACTCAAAGGCACCGTGGCCACGGCAAAAGTGCTAGTCTCGACGATCAAGTCTAAGTCAACTGATCTAGGAACGCTTCGCAAGGAACTTGAAGGCGTTCGGGATGGATTGAAGGAGGAGTTCGCATCGACGGAGCGGGAGCTGGTAAAGGCGCTCGAAGAACAGGGCGTAACGTCGATCCAACCGGATGCGTATGTCAAACTGTTTAAGCGCAAGCAGGAACTTGATACGGAAATCGCTGACCTTGAAAAGCGTACAGGCAAAGAAAGGACTAAATTTGACGCTGTTCTGACTGCAATAACCGGCTTGAACGATACTTGGCATGAAGAGTTCAAGCTCATTGTTGCCGCGTTGAAAACCATCAACGAATCCCAATCGGCCTTGAGAGTTGAGAGTGAATTCAAGGGTGACCGAACAGCGTTCAAGGCGCATATTGAAGGCCTCTTTCGAGGGAAAAATTTGCGAAAGGACTACTACGACACACTCGCGAAGGCATATAAGGACTTTGGCGAAGTCTTTAAGGATCTTGAGACGGCGGCAACGCACGCGAAGGGAAAATCCGAGGACTTCAAAAAACTCTACCTCAAAAACCTGTTGGAATTGCTCTGTTATCAAGTGCCAAACAGTTATTCTGTGACCTATCACGGCAAACCGCTGATTTCTCATTCACTCGGCCAGCGCGCTTCAGCTATGATGCTGTTTCTGCTTAGTCAGGAAGGGAACGATCTTCTGCTGATCGATCAGCCCGAAGACGATCTTGACAGTCAAACCGTATACGAAGAAGTCGTAAAATTAGTTCGACAGCTAAAACCTAACCAGCAGTTTGTATTCGCAACTCACAATGCCAACTTTCCAGTTTTGGGGGATGCCGAAACCATCACCACGTGTAGCGCGCTGGACGATGAAATCACCGTTTCGGTTGGCAACATCGATGACAAAGAATGCCAAAAAAGTGTCATCTCCATCATGGAAGGTGGCCCTGAGGCCTTTGAACGCCGGAAAACCATCTATCAAATCTGGAAGGCGAACGCCTCATAAGTGGTTTCTGGCTAGCGCACAGAATAAGCTAACAGCTACGTGGCTTGGGACGCTGCCCCCGGCGCACTTCACGAAAAATAGACAAGACCGTGGCTCGGTTCCCTGCGCCCGCACCAACCTCGTCGATTTTTCCCTCCGTTTGCACCCCCGCTCTCGCCGAAGGGCAAGGTTGCATGAGCAGCCCTTTCCCAATTTGGGAGAAAAAAGTGAAACAATCAAAAGGAGATAGTCGGCAGTTGTCCTTGTTTTTAGCTAAGCAATCGGAGGGCGATTGTGCGTCGTGATCTCCCTTTTTGAGTGCGATTTCAAAGTAATAATGGCAACTGGTCGCGAATCTGGCGTCGGATACTGCTTGAAGACTTCAAAACATTTTCCATACTGATGATTATCGCTCTACCATGGCTTCGTGCGCCAACAGTGATTGGAAACGTTTGATGTGGGCCGAACTGAAAAGGGGACTTGCTGACCCTACCAAGATCATTGTCGTGTTTGGCTTCTTGCTAACACTTCACCTAACAATTTTAGGTATCATATATAGCTCGGCAATATTCTATATTGAGGGTTACAGCTATTTAAGCCTAGCAACGACTGGCGACATGATAATCGCAGGCTCTTCGTCTATAGGGTTGATTATAGTATCTTTGGTGATCGCTGGTTTGACAGTACGAGATGTACTAAGGGCCAGTGAGAACTTCAAAGACTACAAGGCGCAACTAGACAATGGTAAACTTGAAGCAGCCGATGACGCGCTTTTGCAGCTTCTCAAAGGAATAGCGTTCTTTGTACCCATAAAGATTATCTTCTTCCTTGCTATGCCTATTATTGGCGCGGTTGAGACACATCGGCATACTGTTCCAATACTTCCCCTAAAAGAGGATTCAAACCTGTTTGAAAGATATGTTCACTGGGGAAATACACGACTACAGAGGAACTCATATCTTCTCAACATTGAGGGTGCCGACGGTTACAGCAACGAAAAGTTCTTTATTCTTGGGGTGGCTGGCGATTTTACCTTGATCAAACCTTACAGTACAGGCGAGGGGCTCCTGATTAGGTCAGAACGCATTCAGGATATTAGGTATGTAGATTGAGGTCCCTGAGTACGAGCGTCCAAATCTGGGGGTGTTTCCATACTGTAAGTTATCACATAGCCTTGCTCCGACAGGCCCTACACCTCGTTTATTGGTCGTACAATGGCTATGCGCAAAGATTTGGTTAGAGCGGATCAACAGCACGGATAGTGCAATTGCAAGGCATAGCCACTATATGATGATTCATGGATCATCCGACAGACGACATACAAAACTCGCCCGCTATACCACCAAGAAGAGCACCAATTGGATGGCTTGAAGAGACAATACCTGCTCGTGGGTGCAGTCTCAGCATCGCTGATATCAAGAAGCTTTACGACGAATTAAGTGCCATCAATCGAAAGTTTGGAGAAGATGTCATTGCCACAATGCCCCGCAACCCAGAAGCCACTGATGATGAATGGGAGCGGTACAAAACTCACCTGCTTCAAGATGCTTTTTGCCTAACCGTTTCCATCCGGGGGGAGCGGGATCAACAGCTATATGGCGAAAGTGCCGAAATCTTCGATAGCGAAGAGCTTCCTCATCCAATTCAGACTATTTATATGAACAATATCACTGCTTGGCGGCGAAATGCATCCAACACAGACCCTAGAAATCGACTTGAAGTTTTCTTGGACTTTAGCAAACCGCCCTTGTTAGACCCCAGTTCAGTTCTTTCAGAGCCAACCCCCAATGGCAGTGAAGTTACACTGCGGGCTGACGACATGACCTATTTTCACGCCGTCCGCCAGGTCATCGATACCAAGCTACTGAAGCATCGAACGTGGTACGCACCGATACACAAGTCCTTTGCTTATGATGCGGGTGTTTGGCTTGTCGCCCTGCCAGCTGGCCTGATTATAGCGACGCACTACCGAGAGCAGTGGCTCCCTGTTGGCGGGGATTTTGAGGCCTATCGTTGGGCGTTTTTCCTTTACGCATTGGGCATTGTGGTGCTGGGTTATCGTTTTCTCACAGGATACGTTAAATGGGCATTCCCAGTGAATGTGCTCTCAGACAATCAAGATCGCAGCCTTCGGCATCGAATTGCTCTCGGTGGCATTTTTGCTTGGCTGGGCTATAAGGCCGCTGACGCCATATACGCTTCGCTGCCATTCGTTTCATGATTTATGCCAGCCATCGTGATCGACGAACGATGGTGCGTTTACGCCAGTTTTCATATGAAACCTTATCGCATTTTGGATGCTCGGCAAGCCGACAACTATGGCGACGGCCCATCTCTGGACCGCCCGCGCTTTGGTCGTGGTGATGACGAGCGGGAGCGTCGCTCTTTGAATTCTTGTTCTTTGTGAAGTGTATCAGCGCGGTCTTTCAGCTTTGCTTGATCTTGCCGCAGTTCATTAATGGCAGCAGCGCGGCGTTCTTTGAACGCCTGTTCCTTGGTTTCGACGCGCTGGCGCATAGAGCGATGTTGTGTTGCAAGGCGGTCTTTCTCTAGCGTGTCGCGCATCTTGGCTTTCTGTACCAAGCGCTGATTTTCCGCCTCAATCCTGCGGCGTTTGCCCGTGATACGGTCGATTAGCCCCATGAAGCCCTTGCGGATACGGGCATCGCGCTCGTGGGTTTCGCGGCGTTCACGCATCTTGTGCAGCACGTCCATTTTTATGCGTTCATCTGCCTGCGAAGTGTTCTGGCGTTGCTTGAGTGCCGCCATGCGCTCCTGATCTATTTTAGCGGCGCGCTGTTGCTCTTTGCGCAAAGTTTCAAGTCGATCCGTCACAATCTGGGCGGCTTGCTGATGTGCTTGCTTAACCGATGGCAATTTGTCAGGATTACCAAGTCGGGCTTTTACGGCCTTTGCCTTTTGCCCCGTCCATTTAGCGATGGCATAGACTTCGCCCTTGTGGTCCAGCGCGACATACCCCCGCCGATCACCGCGGGCGAGGATCAGGCCGCGTTCTTTCAGCGCCGCTTGAAACGCAGCCTGCGAATCCGAAATCGCCCATGCATCCTGAAACATGATCTTGGTTTCTTTAGGATCGCGCTCCGCGCGCTTGGCCTGTTGCCATTCGGCATGGCTGTAGGTCGCAGGGTCTTTCCATTCTGACTTCACGAGACCACGCGGCATCGTCCAGCCATGTTGAAGATACAGATCGCGGGAAAGGTCATTCAGCTTGCGATGATCATGCGACATCTGCACGGCTTTCATGTCATCGCAGTCAATCCGGCACCACACAGCATGGGCATGACGGCGCAGTTCGCCATCGGCTCCAATCTTTTCGTGAAACACGACGGCACGAGGCTGCCCCGTCAGGCCAAGACGATCCTCAGCCTGCGCAATCGCATCCTCGAATTTTGCCGTTGAGACCTGTTCGTCTTTGGGTGGGTTGAGACTGAGCGAATAGAGATGTTGCTTGCATTTGGTGGCGCGGCTGATGGCATAGCTCTCCTGAAAGGCTCCATGCAAGTCAGACGAGGCAAAACCGCGTACCTCATGGACGGTGACGCGCTCATTCTCATCTTTCATCAGATGATTGGCGAGGTCTTTGCCCCCGCCGCGCTGATTACCAACAAGGATCACGACAGACGTAGCCCAAGGGCGCGGAGCAAATCCTTACGCATTTCAACAACCGATACCAAAGCCAGCCGCAACAGCGCCTCGCTCTTCTCATCCAATTGCACCGTGCCGTCTTTCACGGCCCAGCACAGTTGGTCGAGATCATGGGCGAGGTTTGAGGAACCAAGTGCACGCAGTGCCTTCGCCAGCGCAGGATGATCTTTGACCGGGTTCAATCCGCGAGATCGACGGGGCATCACGTCGTCCGCTAAAACCCGCTCGCGAATATAGGCGCTCAACGATTGTTTGCCTGCGCGTTGTTCCAGCAATGCGCGTTCTTCCTGCGTAAGGCGCACCGAAACAGGCGCGACTTTCTTCGGTTTGGTTTTGACCGCAGGCAGCGGCGCTTGCTCCAACACCCGCTCATTGAACGTCTCGGCAATATAAGTGTTTTGATCTTCGAGAAGGAACTTGTTCATAACTCAAGCCCCTCCAGATCAACTGCCTTTAGTTGCTCTTCCCAATCCTCTAATATGTCGAATAATTCGTTCGAACAGAGTCCCGCTCTGTCCGCCACCTACCATTTTCATTCAATTGCGTTCGATGCTGTTCGGCCCCATATGGGGCTGTTTTTGTTGGCTTATTCGTATTCGTTGTTGCTATTGAATTTTCTTCGATTAGACCCATTTCTATTCATTGCGTGGTAGAAAACGTGGTACTTTATGGCTGCACTGAGCGGAAAGCTGACGAAGAATTTGGTGCGAACCCTCGGCCCAGGTCGCCACGGCGACGGAAGCGGTTTGTACCTTGTGGTCGATCCGTCCGGGGCTCGGCGCTGGATCGTGCGCGTCACTGTGAAGGGCCAGCGCAACCGCGAAGGCAAGCCGCTGCGCACAGACTTCGGCTTGGGCGGTGCCGATGTCGTTACCCTGAACGAAGCGCGAGATCGGGCTTTGGAATATCGACGCCTCGCAAAACAGGGCATCAATCCCCGCTTCAACGGCCGCCAAGAAATACCCTGCTTCGAAGAGATCGCTCGTCAAGTTCACATTGAGCGCCTCCCGACTTGGAAGAATCCCAAGCACGGTCAGCAGTGGGTGAACACGTTGGCTGACTATGCGTTCCCGAAGATCGGTCGCTTGCCTGTTTCAGAAATCGACCAGCCGGAAGTGCTTCAAGTCCTCCTGCCGATCTGGACCGAGAAGCACGAGACGGCGAAACGGGTCGCGCAACGCATGAAGGCCGTTCTAGATGTGGCCAAGTCCAAGGGCTTCCGCGAAGGTGAAAACCCGGTCACGACCATCCGTGACGCTCGCGTTTTGCCGACCGTTAAGCAGAAGGTGCAACACCACAAGGCGATGCACTGGAAGGACGTGCCTGCTTTTTATGCCGAGCTGGCCGCGAAGGACGCGATGGCCGCAAAGGCATTGATGTTTACTTGTCTGACCGCCAGCCGCACAAGTGAAGTCCTGAAAGCACGCTGGCAAGAGTTCGACTTCGATGAACTGGTTTGGTCCATCCCGGGCGAACGAATGAAAACGGATCAGGAACACCGTGTTCCTTTGACTGAACAGATGCTGGCCATTGTTGAACCACTCATGGCGCTCCGGTCGGACGTGGTTTTCGAGGGACAGAAGCGACACCGACCCATGAGCAACATGGCCATGCTAATGTTGCTACGCAGGATGAAATTCGAGGGCGTAACTGTCCACGGTTTCCGGTCAGCCTTCCGGGATTGGGCGGCCGAACAACCTGGCATATCTAGGGAGGTGGCGGAGTTGAGCTTGGCCCACAAAGTCGGGAGTGAGGTAGAGCGAGCTTATGCTCGATCTGATCTGTTGGATCGCCGCAGGTCGCTCATGCAGGAATGGTCCAATTATGTGGCCCCGTAGCGCGCAGAACCTCTATACAGGCCTGGAGCCGCCCTCATCGCATTCAAGTGACCAGAACTTCGACTTTTTTTACGTTCGAATGCTCGAACGGATAACGGCTTGCTTGGAATTCCGACTAAGCCATCGCTTCGAAACAGACGAGCGGCTTTTCCCGGCGGTACTGGTGTTCAACCCGTCCGAAGATCCCCTCTGGTGTGATTTGCGAAGGGGCTATGGGACCGGGCAGACGAAGCACGCCGTAAAACTACTTGAAGACGCACAGCGCCGGTTGGCCACAATCCCTGTTCGGATGAAGAGCAATCAGAAGGCTGGCCTAACGGAGATTTACCAAGGATTGGCTGATCTCCCTCGTCCCGCATTGCTCTGGCTAGATAACGCCTATGAAGAGGGAAGAGAGGAGTTTGCGCAGACAGTCGAGTATCTCCTGAGCTTGTATACAGGACAGCTTGAAGAAGCACGAAAGTGGGGAGGCAACGCTCGCGCGAAGCGTATTGCCATCCGACTCCGAGCCATCACTGAGTTTTACACCAACCATACCGTAAACGTTGGGCGAAATTCCCAATTCCCGCACGGCACATTTGTTGAGTGTCTATCAGAGATGTACGAGGTCATTGGAATGCAGGTGCACTTTTACCGCTATGCGAGCCTAGCTTCTAGCATTCCCGGTGATCATGAAGAACTCCGAGCGAGCTTCAAGTATCTCCGCTCAATCCCGTCTCTAATCGACTGATCTCAATTGGAAAAAGTTGTATAGCGGTTTTTAGGTGAACTTTCGTTTTCGTTCGACCACGCTCGGTCCAACGATTTCGAAAGGAGTTCAGACATGGATCGACAGTACTTCGAACCTGACCGCCTGTATGACGACAATGATGCAGAGCTGGACATCATTGCGCCAAAGAGCAAACGCGCGCAATGGCGTCACAAAGGCGTAGGCCCTGCGCACCATCGCTTTGGGAGGCGTATCATCTATCACGGTGATGATCTGAATGCCTGGGCAAAAAGCGTTCGCGTGCCGACCGCCGACCAAGCCTAAAACAACAAAACCCCGCTTTCGCAGGGCTTCGCCGTTAGTATCGACAACTTACGGATACCGATCTCAGCCCAGCATAGCAAGACGTAACTGAGGTCACGAACGTTCTGCTCGTGGTCGTAATGCTGGGAGCATCTCAGATGGCTCAAATGGAATTTACAATGGTGTCGACGGACCTTCGACGCGACCCGCGCTGGCGAGAGCTGGCAAGAAACCCGAACGCAAGGCTCGTCTACCTGTCCTTCATGACTTCTTCGCTGGTCACATATACCGGCCATTTTCAAATCCCATTACCGGTATTTTCGCACGACAGCATGATCTCTCAAGACATGCTCATCGAAGGTCTCATAGAATTGAATGATGTTGGTATGATCCAGTTCAATCAAAGCACTGAAGTTGTCCGCATCGTAGGCTGGTTCAACGAGCGAAGGACGCCCGAGAACGTAAACTTTCTCAAATGCTTGATCCGAATATACGAACAAGAACACTTGCCCCGTGACGAAATTATGGCCGGATCAATTGCCGAACTGTCATTGGCAGTTCTGAAGAAGTCCCGAAAGCTAAAGGTGAGTAAGACAAACCCTGAAGCATCGCGCAGTCATCGAGCTAGCTACCTCGGAGAAATGCTGGGCTTACTTCAAAGAAGCCTTATCGAAGTGTCGGGACTTCAAGATGCTCTGCGTGAGCAATTTGGCCGCTCCGACCCCCGATTAAAGGGCTACTATGATGAATTGGCGGCCAACTTGCCCGAGTTACCTCGACTCCGTCCAGCCGAACTAAACCGAGGCGTATTTGCATCGGCGAACCCGTCCCAAAAGCCGGACTCACATACCGGTCTGGAAGGGTCTTGCAAGGGTCACGAAACCCTTTCTCAACAGTCTCAGAGCCCTTCCAAGACCCTTTGCGTAGAGTCAGATCAAAAAAATAGAAATGATAAATGCGAGAGCGCCAACGCTCGCCCCTTCCTGGCCACTATCAACAGCGATCTCTCGGTAAGGGCGAGAAGTGCCTAGGTGCGATAATCCATTGAGCGCTGGTCCGCATTTGTCCACCTGCCCTGCATCATCGAATGAATTGGCGCACGGCCGCAAGCAAAATGGCTTGCCTTTAAGATTGCAGGCTAGCTTGCCTCGAGGATTGCAAAAAAGCTTGCTTTCAGGAATGCCAAAAAGCTGGCGCTGGGGCTTGCGAGAAGGCTTGCAACATTATGTTTTAAAATGGTTTTTATGTATTTTTGTTCGAAGTACGACTACAATGTTCGCGACGGCGGCGCGTAGCCCCGCGCCTCCGCCGCTGACCAACCCAACCTGCAAGGAGGTTAAGATGGCTACGACAATACAAGACGATTCCGCACTGCTCCGCCAACCCAAATCGCTGTTCGACAGTGCGGATCAATACCAACGCGAGAATGGTGCGGCCATGTTTTGGACTGTGTTCATCGAGCGCGATGGTCGCGCAGAAGCCGCCGGGACAGCCTATGAGCTGAGTTCGGGCGAGATCATTCTGCCAGCTATTGCCGCCAACGGCCGTGTGCTGCTCAAGCACGACTATCGGAGGGCTTAGGTCATGGAGTTCGATGAACTTTTCGTTCCGCCGGATATTGGCAACGACTTTTCGGCTGATATTCTCACCCGTCTCTTCGGAGGCATCATTCCACGCCTGCACGGCGATGGCGACGACACGATCGTCGTGGCCAACTGGCTGGAAACTATCTTCACGGTCTTCAACGCCTTCTGCCCGTTGGCGATGCTGGTCGTGCTGACCTTCACCATATACTCAATGATTTTCGACACTGCGGCGGACGGAAAGACCTTCGGACAGTCTGCCGACACCAAATACACGGTTCTGCGGACGGTCTTCGGGGTGGCTGGCTTCGTGCCCATAGTTGGCGGTTTCTCCTTAATCCAAGTCGCTGTTCTCTGGTTGGTGCTGCAAGGCAGCGCTTTCGGGGACGTGACATGGCGCAACGTCGCAGACGACATGCTGAGCGGCACACCACTAACTTCCGGCTCCTTCGCCCGAATACCGCCTGATTCTGACCGGCTGGTGCAACAATTCGGAGGTGCTTTCGATGCGCTGGTGACGGGCCATATCTGCGCAATGAACGCCAACCGGATTGAGCGCGTCATCAACGGCGATGGCGATGTCACCCTCGAAGAGGTCAGTGCGACCGGAACCACGGGGGCCATCCGGCTTCGTCAGTCGCCGCTCCAACTCGAAGACACTTCGGGGTTCTGGAACGGCGTCGGAGGCCGACAAGTCGTCGGAATGAGCTTCCAGATGTTTTTTGCTGAAGAGGCCGGCGGAGCAGCTTTCAGCGGCCGCAGCAACTACTGCGGATCAGTCGGGGCGACCGATAGCTATTCCGCTATCGAGGATGGCGGCGGTCTCGAAGTCGGCCTAATGGCGGGCCGAGCACAGCAGCAGTTCGCGCATCTGGCCGAAGAGGTTTTGCCAGAGCTGTCAGCAGCGGCCCAGATGGTAGCCTTCTCGATCTATAACGGCGAACGTGATAGCGAAGCTCTGCTCGAACCGTCGCGTACAGCCGTTTACGCGGCGGTGGCGTCCTATCTAAGCGGCCCGGCGATCTCCACGAGCATTTCCTCGGATGTGGTGGAGGACGTGCATGACGGGTTGCTCAACATGGTCACGACCGAAGGCTGGATGCTCGCTCCGATTTGGCAGCGGGGTGTGGCCTCAACAGTCACGTCCATCGAGTTCCCCGGCGATACGCTCGCCATGCAAGCTGCACGCAAAAACCAGATTTCCGAGTTCCTGCGCGGACAGGGTTACAATCGCGGCGTCCGCAATAGCAGTATCACGCGCGAGCTGGTCGCGAAGGCCGACGCGGATCAGGACACATGGGATGAGATCGCATCGAACGTGGTAAACCTGTCGCTGCCCGATGTGGAAACACCGATGAATGCGGCCATGGGCGAGGTACCTCAGAGCGCCATTGACCAAAGGGCCATCAACGGCCTCTATCGCGGCATCCTGAATGTTTTCGGCCCAGTCGCGACAAATACGGCCGAAGGCAACTTCGGATTTGTGGACCCAATGCTTCAGGTCCAGCGTCAGGGCACGATCCTAGCCGGGGCGGGGGGCACTGCCCTGACAGCGGGTGTTGGCCTTGAGGTCGCCAATCAGAGCATCCTTGGCCGCGGTGCCGATTTCATCTTCGGAAGCGGCGAAGTCGTGGGCATGGCGTCCTCCGGCCTGACCGGAGTGGGCATCACCCTGCTGATCGTCGGGCTTGTTATGATGATCATCCTGCCTCTTGTGCCGATGGTCTATTTCTTTACGGCGATCATGAGTTGGTTGCTTCAGATACTCGAGATCATGTTCGCGTGGCCCCTGATGCTTTTGCAGATGTTCACACCGGCACGCGAAGCCACCTTGTTCGGGTCGGGCATACCGCGGGTGCTTTTGGCGACCCTGAGTATTTTCCTTCGCCCGTTCTTCGTTGTCGTCGGATTGGTGATCGCGATGATGGTGATCTCGGTCATGCTATACGTGCTACACACCTTCTTTGGGCGACTGATGTTCTTCGACGGGATTTCCGGCGCGGACACGGTGCCTGATCTGGCAGGGTTCGCGGCAACGGCTGTGAACAGCACCATCGGTATCGTTGTGATGGTGTTCCTACTGATCGTGTACGTCCTGTTGGCGTTCCTGACGGTGCTCTTCGGGTCGCAGATCATTGTTGAGTTCGGTGAGACCGCAATGAACCTGATCGGCGCTGGCATGGGCCGTTACACGCAGCCCGGAGCCATCGCTGACAAGACGGTCATGGCCGGGGGCCTTGGCTACATGGGTGCTCGCAGCGCTGGTATGCGCGTCGGCAGCGCTCACAATCAGCTCGGGAAACTGCGCAAACAAAGACAGGATAGCAGTATTCGCAGTCTACCGAGGTCGTCACAATGAGACGCCTATGGGATGCGTTAATGGCACCGGGTCGTTCGATGCGCCTACGTGCCGAGGCACTCAAAGAGCAGCAAGCACGCTTTGAGGCGGCGCTGAACCATCTGAATCTAGATCGCATCTTGGGCGACTATCAGCCCGGCCTCACGCAGGAATTGCTCGACACCGAGGATTGGAAAACCCCGTGGCCAACGGCTGAGCTGATCGAGCAGGAGCGGACGCGGATAGCCCGGTATCTCGAAGAGCACTGGCGGCAGGCGGACTTTCCTGAACAACCGGTGTTTCTAGTCCGCGTTGGGATGGAAAAGGTGTGGAGCGGGCTACAGGGTCGCATCCATCAGCGTGTTTTCGGTCGGCTAGACCTGCCACCCTTCTTCGATCTCAAACGCGATCCGAACGGTCTGATTTTGTTCGAAATGACCCGACATGACACAGATCATTATGGCAACGAAGAGTGGATCGGCGTCAATTCCCGCTGGATTTACGGTCGCAACCCGCCGCAGCTCCGCGATCCTTTATCAGGGGCAGCGACATGATCTATCGATGTACTACTGTCATCGTCTGCGTTGTCGCCGTTCTATGTGGGCCAGTCATAGCTGAAGTTGCCCCGATCTCGTTCGAGATGACGGAGATCGGCGCGTTGACCGATCCTACCGGCCTCTTCACCGATGAAGAAGTCGAACAGGGCGGCTCGGTCGTGCAGCCGTCTGTTTGGTATTCAACCTTTCCCGTCGATGGTGGCGAGATCACGCTTTCGATCCTCGTGGATCGGTGGTGTGGCCTGTCAGAGTGTCCGTTCCGATTCCGCATCGAGACTGAAGACGGCACGGAGCTGCGCAGCCACTTCGGCCGTGCGCACGGGATGGTCTGCCAAGACCGTTCCTCAATGACCGTCGATCCTGTCGAGCTGGTGCTGACCGCGTGCGGCAATGAGATTGACCTGAAGCAGGCGTGGTGACAACTATGAGATTTGCTGGAACATCATTCGCTCGCGCTTTCGCACTTGTCCTCGGAGCTTTGCCCGGAGCTGCCATCGCTCAGGTCTCAACGGTCGAACTGATCAACGCGGGCATGCCGCCCGGACTGGCGGAATTCGCGTCGGCCGTCAGCTCGTCCGAAGGCGATTGGGACAGTGTGAACCAATTCGGCTGCGCTGGTGCATTCCAGTTTTGTCCGGATACCCGCATCCGCTATCACCCTAGTTCGCTGGAATCGTTCCTCGCAAGCCCAACGGCGCAGGTGTCGGCCTATCGCAGATACATGGCCGATGAATGGCAGCTCGCCAGACGGAACGGCTTCGATGAGCTGATCGGGTCTCAGGTCTGCTGGGGTGGGCAGTGCCGAACCATCACGCAAAGCTCGATCATCAAGGGTTGCCAGTTTGGCTGCGCTTACGGTGGCGCTCTTGGCCGCTACCATCGGACTGGTGACTGCGATCAGGCGCGGGACGGTAACGGTGTTTCCGTCTGCACCTACCTAATCCGAGGCGCAGGCTATGACGTGTCAGGTATCACCGGACAGACCGAGCCTGGGCCGGTGCTCGCTGGGGGAATCGGAACATGCTTCGACCGCGACCTGATGAGCACCGCCGGACTGCGGGCCACATCGCCATTCGGCGTGGATCGCACCGGCCGGGCTTCGGCTGGTTATCACCTGGGTCTCGACCTCGCGAATAATGAAGGCGAGGGAGCGCACGTCTATGCCGGTGTGCCGGGAACAGTGGTTCTCTCTTCGGCGAACAGAACCAACACGGTCTTCGTGGAAACGCCAGATGGGCGGCAGCGTGTCGGCTACCTCCACGGTCAAGCAAGACGGGTCGCGCAAGGTGACGTCGTTTTGCCTGATACCGTTGTCATAACCCAAGGCGATGTAGGCTCGCCGGGGGCCGTTCACCTCCATTTGGAAGTTCATATCTCTGGGGAAATCATGGCTTCTCTAGGTGATGCTTCGGGCCGCGTGTGGCCCCTGGAAGACCGGGAGACATTCTTTGGGGCGAAAGCCAGCAGCGGCTTGGCTGGTGCCAGCCTTGAAGGCGCTGCTCCCGCTCCATTCTACGTGGTGAACCCCGAAACCTATCTGCATCGCCGCATTCCCTTCACGGCCTCGATCCTCTCGGTCGAACAATACGCGCGACAGGGCTTCACGCGGCCAGATGGGCTGACTCTGGAGCCTACCTGTGCACCGGGCGCAGATTTTCTCGACGGCGGCATGATCTCCTCGAATGGCGGACACAATGCCATGCAGGGCGTAACTGAATTTGGCGGGGCGTTAGCCGCCAATCCGCAGACCTCAGCGAATATGGCCTCTTCAGACGCACGGGACGCCGCGATCCAATACGGCCTCGCCGCCGTTGGATCGGCGCGCAGCGGATCGAACAATGCCGCCACAATGAGATCGCGCGCTGGCGTTCTGTCCGGTTTGATCCTGGCGGGCCAATGACCGGCACATGCTTTTTTGTTTTCAAAAGTCCTCCGCAAGCCTTTTGGCAAGCCAAGAAGCTATACGGCTGGCTTGCCAAAAGGCTTGCGAAATTGCTTGCGAGTACGCTTTCGGATCAAAATTCGAGGAGGTAGCGAGGTGACACATTGGTACACGGCCGATACTCACTTCGGTCACGAAAACATCATCAAGCACTGTGCTCGCCCGTTCAAATCGGCGAACCACATGGATGCCGCAATCATTGGAAACCTCAACGCCAAGGTTGGGCCGAATGACGCGCTTTGGATTGTCGGTGACTTTGCCTTCGGCCCCAAGGCAAAAGATGCCGGTTGGTTGAACCAGATATTCGCGCGCCTACCAGGTGGTGAAAAGCACTTGGTTATCGGCAACCACGATGCGGAACCAACGCTGTCGCTTCCATGGAGCTCGGTGACACATATTACCGAAGTTGCAGATGGCAGCGGCCCGAGTAGCGTGCTTTGCCATTACCCAATGATCACATGGCATCGTGCCCGAAAAGGCGCACTCCACCTGTTTGGCCATGTACATGAGCAATGGATGGGAAGTCGAAACGCAGTGAATGTTGGCGTCGACGTGTGGGGCTATGCGCCGGTAATGCTGCGCGACGTTCAACAGCGAGCCAAGACGCTGCAACAGAACGTGCACTGGTCAGATGTTGAACGTGATGTCGAAATCTAACCTCCCTTTTGGCATCCAGTGCTTCCTTCGGGCAACGAGGCGACCCAGACCGACCTCCGATATCGGAGGTCTACGGTCGGTATGGGTTGCCGCAAACCTTGCTTCGCAGCGCCCTCAAAAGGCTGGCGGAGAAGAAAGGTTTGCAGCCACCATCGGTGGCTTGGCAAGGCGCGGCCCGAAGGGTTGCAAGCCGCGCAGGCCAGCGGCCGGAGAAGCCCCCGGCAAGGCGAAGAAGGCGATTTTGGGGTGGTGCGAAGCAGCGGGGCCCCAAAGTCTCCTTATGAGCAATGAAACTCTGCCAAGTGTTCCTGCGTTTGTCTGGAGGCGCGCGTGCCCGAGTTAGTCTACAATATCGAGCCTGCGTCGCCGACGATGCTTGCGGCGCTAGACCGCCATTGCCGGATTAGGTCTCCTGACGGAACTTCTGCTATCGATCCAGACCGTTCTCACAAGAACTGTATCTTCTACGGAAGCGATCAAGGGCTAATGCAATCGCTTCGGGAGTTCTATGAGGGCGGCGTTCAGAAACCCACGAAGCAAGCTGAGAAGCCATACTTACGTTGCGTGGCATCTGCATCCCCGGAGTACTTCCGTCCCGGCGATCCGTCAGCGGTAGGCACTTGGGATGAGGAGCGGCTTGAGCCTTGGATCGATGCTACTATGGATCACATTGAGGCTCAGTTCGGCGATGATCTGGTTTTTGCTGAACTACATTTGGATGAAGACACGCCGCACATACATTTCGTGGTTGCGCCGACCTACCAGAAGACTGCTCGTAAACCCGGCCGCCAAAAACGAAATGAAACAATCGAAGAGTTCGAGGCTCGGAAACGCGCGGTCGCAGCGAAGCCGACTGTCCGCACGGTAGGCAGGGCCTCTCATGCTGAGCTTTCTATGCCGGGCAGTTTTCAGCGCCTTCGCGAACAAATGGCTTTGTCCGTCAACCATCTTGGTATCGAGTACGGCGAGGACAGGTCACCCACCGCTCCGAAGGGGAAGAGCACGCGGCAGTGGATAAACGAGATGGCTGTCAAACTCAGCGAACAGGGAGCGGATCAGAAGCGCCGGGATCGTGATCTTGATGGGCGGGAAGAGGCTATCAGCAGGCGCGAAAAGGAAGCTTACGAAGTCGGTCGTGCCAGGGCCATCGCTGACGCGAACGAGGCGATAGCCTTCGCCGAGACGCTGGTGAAAGGTGAGGTTTCCAGTAGTGATCTGCCAAAGGGTGTGCAGAAAGTTCGCGAGGCTTTCAATAAGATGAAGGAGACACGAGAACGCGATAAGCAGATGCGGCGCTATGGTCAGAGCGCGACCTCGAATTGGCATCTCGGCAAGAGCGCGTATCTGCAGCGAGCCAGTGAGAATTGGGGAGATGCATTGGCGCGCATCCGCGAAGCTCATGAGCGGGGGATGGAAAACATCAGGTCGGTGGCACAAACTGGTGGACTGCTGGATCGGGCACGGCATCTCTTGGTGGCAATCTCCGACTACTGGAAGGCAGTGGGCGGAGAGATATTGCGGCTATTCCGGCTCACGCCACCGCGTGATGACAACGAAGTGCATGGCATCCTCGACCAGCTTATCCCCGATCCTCTCGATGAGCGCAGTGTGCTCAACGAGCTGTCGCAGGAGGCGGACCAGGAGCGCCAGAAGCTGGTTATGGCTCAAGTACTACTCACGAACAATTCGCATTGAACAAGAGCCAGCTCAAAAACTTGAAAAAAGAGCGGCTCGTCTGCCAAGCAGAAGAATATGACCTTGAGATGCCAGTCGCCCGTGTCCTCGCCTAGTTCATTCAGATTGAGGGCAGGTTTGAGGAAACATAGCGCCGGTATGCTTTCGGCGGTACCTGGATCGGCCGCAATTGCACGTCAGCCTCGGTTACGGACCAAGGCTTCTCAGGAACCCCCATCTGTAAATGCCTATGCTCGGTCCAGGTTGTCGAAGGTCGAAATCATATCATCGACCCAGGCGATGTCTTCGCTTTGGATTAGAACGGCTGCAAGCAACCGGACCATACGTGGAAGATCCTCATCTTCGGCGACATCCGGCATGTAAAAGCTCAATTTACCGTTCTGATCCACGACGAGTGCCGACGCAGCGGCTGGGAGAACCGTTCCATTATCAGAAATCGCTGACACCATCATGCCCGCCCGGTAGTGTCGAGACTTACATTGAAAAGGTTCGCCAGCTCGGCAATCCCAAGACTGTCTAAATTGCACATCTTGCCCACCTCATCACGTTGACTTTCTGTCAGCGCCGGGTAGCGCCCTCCAACTCTGTCGTGCTTGCGCACAGTAGCCAGCTTGCGGCGAGCTGGCGAGTTAGAAAGTTGGGCTTTTCGCGGTCGTGAGTTCTAATGCAGCATGTTGATCTGTCGCATGAAGCTTCTTAGCATGGATGGCCCCAACCTGCCTTTCGACTACCTCGTTCGGTGCTGCGGTGCGAAGAGCCAAAGCCGCTGTTCGCTGCAGATGTTCGATATTGGTTTTGGGCATGGTCTGGAGCGCGGACAAAGTGTGAATTCGCTGCACGAGCGCCAAGGTCTGCTTTCAGAAAACACGCTGCCGAAAACGGGCGGTTTTCGCCCGTGACAGAAACCAATGAGTTTTGGCACAATTCGGACCAAAGAGACAGACAGCCTTTAGCACATGACCCTTTTGTGGGCTTCACGGTTTGTAGTCGATTTGCTTCTCAGGGCGCGCCTTCACGAAGGCAGGCAGTACTGCGCACCTAGCTTCGATCTCCCGCATAATCGGAAAACCCGAAAGATCGCATTTGAACCTTCTGGCGTTGGCAAGTTGCGGGACTAGAGCGATGTCTGCCAAAGTTGGAAAGTCAGCAAAGCAGAATTCAGTTTCGCTCTGCCTGTCTGCGAGGCGCGTTTCCAAGGCCGAAAGAGTGACATGTGTCCAGCGAGCATACCAGGCGTCAACCTTGGCCTCTCCGACTTTCATGTCTGCCAGCAGGTATTTCCTGACTCTCCTAACGGTCAGCGCATGAAGCTCTGCGCAAACTGCCAGTGCAAAACTTCGAGAATGTGCCTTCAGCACAGGGTCTGCGGGCAACAGTGTTGGATTTGGAAACCGGTCTTCAAGATATTCTATTGCTGCGAGTGACTGAGTGATGTTGACGTCATCGACTTCCAACGTCGGCATCAGCGCCTGCGGATTGCGTAGAATGTAATCGGGTGATGTGGTCTTTGAGACCGGAACGTACTCGAATTCTAACCCCTTCAAATTGAGGGCTATCCGCACCCGCTCTCCCGCTGAATTCTGTGCTGCGCTGTAGAGTTTCAGTCTCATCATTTGATTTTGTGCGGGTTCTCCATTGGCAGCAAGGCAAAGTGTGCTGTCCTTCTGGCCTCGCAGACAAAAACCTCTTGTCAGAACCTACGCGTCAAAAACGGTCGTTTTTGTCCGCCTCCCCTACCCTGCCCAAGATCAATCGCTTAGCAAAGACAAAAACCCCGGGCAAAACCTTTGCGGTTTTGACAGGTTTTTGTCACAGTGAGTTATGATCATCGGATATGCCCGCGTCAGCACTGACGACCAGAGCCTGGATTCACAGACCGACGCACTGACAGCAGCTGGTGCCGAGAAGGTGTTCGCAGACCGGATCAGCGGATCGAAGCGGGAAAGACCCGAGCTGGACCGTATGCTGGAGCAGCTCCGCCAAGGCGATGTGGTGACCGTCACCAAATACGACCGCTTGGCTCGGTCGCTGAAAGACCTTCTGGAGATTGTGGAGACGATCCGCGAGCACGGTGCCGGCTTTAGGTCTCTGGCCGAAGACATCGACACCACGACGCCGGCAGGCCGTCTTGTGTTCCATGTCTTCGCATCCATCGCCCAGTTCGAGCGGGAGCGGATTTCTGAGCGGACCAGGGAAGGGCTGGCTTCAGCACGTAAACGTGGCCGGATTGGGGGCAGACCCCCTGCCCTCTCAGCCGATCAGAAAGACGAAGTACGCCGGATGCGGGATGACGAACAGCGCGCCGTTGCGGAGATCGCGCGTTTGTTCAAGGTTAGCGAGCGGACGGTGCGACGGGCTTAACGCCGCCCGTAGAATGCGGGGGCATCCCATTCTTCATCGGCGTCATCGAGTTCGGCAGTCAGCAATGTCATCCGGAATCCATTTTGCTGTGCCAAGGTTTGCTCGAACAAACAGACCCCCGCCGCATCATTCAACCAGGTGAAGCCATCAACCTCGATGCAGTCCGTCACTTCCCCTATGCTGGCATTTGAAAGGGCAGACACGCTTTGTTGTGGAACCGGTTGCCCTCGCGACACAGACAATCCCGGAAAGAACTCATTGCACCGAGCGTATCGAATAACGCCTGCTTTGGAGAAAACCACGGCAACGGGATCGCCAATGCGTGGAATGTAGCGCCTTGCGGCCGCTTCCCTGCTGACTTCGTGTCGCTGAGCCAATTCCAGAATGTTTGCCAGATCAGCATCCCCGCTGGCTCGTATGAACTCCGCCACCGATTTGGCGGGCATCAGCAATTCGGCAGCGAATTCGTTGGCTTGCTGTTCCATGCGAGAGTGCTGGTCGTTCGGCTTTGCTTTCTCGACCGCAAGGTCTTTCGCACGACAGCGGAACCCATCCGGACTATTGGCGCGGTGAAAAGGGTGAACGTAGTGACCTATTTCATGGGCAATGGTGTAGCGCTTGCGGGTTTCGTGACGATCCTCATTAATGAGGATCGCTCCTTCCGACTTGTCGAGTGGAACAATGAGCGCTCCTTCCAAGCCACTTAGCCGCGCCTCCCTGATTTCGAAGATGTCGATGGCCTTTGCGATCTCTCTGACGGGTATTTTGACGGTATCGTCGGGAAGTTGGTCCAGGATCGCCTTCGCAAGCCTCTTCGGGTCGCTTCCGGCATCGTCAATCTCCATGCGGTCAATTTGTACCATCTGCCCCCTTTCGGCGGTTCCGCAAGGACTGGATCATGTCATCAATGATCGCCCGCTCGTTTTCCTCTAAGTCCCCGACCTGCCGGAACATCCGAGCCATTTCGTCGCTCTGGTCGCTTTCAAAATCTTCGCCGACAAGGTGCTTGATGGACACTTTGAAGTAGTCCGCGATCTTGGTCAGCAACTCAAGAGATGGATTGTCCGCTCTGCCTTTTTCAAGTTCCCAGATATGGGTCTTGGAAACCCCCAGAGCATCGGCAACTTCCTGTAAGGATTTTTTCTTTTTTACCCGAAGTTCGTTCAGACGGACTGCAAATGACATGGTTCTCTCCCTGAATCAAAGCGGCGCAGCTCATAAGGGAGCGCGCCGTAAGATGCAATGATATTATCATGTGTCAGTTAACTTGACAAATCAAGCCGTAAGATTATATGATACGATATCGGTCACCAATAGTGGGGCCGTGTCAAACGGAGACAGAAATGTCCAAGAACCAGTATGTCGTTCGCAATGGCGACAAATGGGGCGTTCGCGGCGAAGGCAACGAACGTCTGACTAAGAACTTCGATACTCAGTACGAAGCTATCGACTATGGGCGCGATATTGCCCGCAATCAGGGTGCCGAGCTGCGTATCCAAGGCGAGAACGGGCAGTTCCGCGAAGCCTGGAGCTACGGCAACGATCCCTATCCACCGAAAGGCTGAACAATGATCAAGATGAAATACAAAGGCAGAACTTTCACCAATGGCCGTTCTCTCGCGAACGCCATGACACGGGACTTCAACAACGAAATCGAGCGCAAAGTGCGGCAAGCAGCGACTTCCTCAGGCGTCCGCGTTCGCAAAACCCACAAGGGTTTTGAACTCGAAGGCGATGCAAACAGCATGACCCGGTTTAACAACCGGCTGGGTCGTTGATCGCCCGGAAAACCTCCCTCGTTTCCAAAACTTAGACGCGTCTCATTTTCATGAGCGCGCCTTTTTTTCTGAGAACAAGAGTATTACCTATGGCCGTGTGAACCATACCGCAGAACAAATGCGCTATGACCAAGGCAGCGACACATACAGCTCGCGCATCATGGTAAACCGCTCATCAAACGGCGGCAGATCATCCAGTTCCAGAGCAAGTGTGTTCCAATCAACCTCGGCCCGCCGCCGAACCTCAGGATCATCCATAGATTCCAACGTAGCCTCGATATCGCGCGCCTGGCACTTCTCGATCAGCGTTTCCAAGATGCGGCGGCGATCTTCATCGGTCAGCTCGTTGGTTTCGATCAGATAGGCGATGTCATAGACATCCTGACGACGGTTTCTGTTGCGGATCGGCTGCTGCAATAGAGCGCGCAGCTTTTCAGCAATGAGCTCGTGCAGTGTGAATGCCCGCACCGCGACCCCCGGCCCCGTCAGGTTCAGCTCCTGGAACGCATAGACCTGATCCCGGAAGCTGATCTCGATATCCAACACCCGTATGGCGCGCCCGGCTTCCAAGCGTTTCTCTTCGCCTGTTCCGCGCTCGGCCGAACCGATCCGGATGAGCAAAGCCGGGAAATCGAACTCTTCGAAGTTCAACGGCTTGGGCATTTTCTTGACGGTTTGCACTCGGCAAAGAAGGTTCAGATACCCAAGGCGGATTGCGGTTTGGGGCAAGATGGCGTTCAAATCATCTGCGATCTGATCCGCAAACCCGGCCGGTTCCGCCATCGAGGTGAAATCTACATCAGCTGTAACCCGGTTGCTCTTGAAGGCAAGGGCCATAACCGCCCCACCCTCCAGGACCAGATTTGTGTTCAGATTAGGCGCTAGCCCGATCGCCGCGAGAACGATCTCCGTGACCTGCCTGTCGCGATACTGTGCAGGGTTTGAACGCGCAGCCTCTACCCAGGCACGCACATCCACATCAACGATGTCGTATTCCGCCTCATCAGTCTTGTTTTCTTCATCAGACATTCAGAGAAATCATCCATCGTTCTGAAAATTTGGGCAAGTATTCTGCTTCCGGGTCCAGTTTCCGTGATCCCCCTCTTTGCGCAAAGGCCTCCCACCGTGCAATAGCGGGATCATCAATTTCAAGGAGTTCAGACAGAATATATCCGGCTCGAACCTTCGCAATCTTACTGTGCAACTGATCCACGGCTTCCACGATCTCTGGCATCCAATGCACTGCTTCACGCTGCCAAACATCGAGGACATGGCGCATACCACCGCACAATCCCGGCTCTGTAACCATATCGGCAAAAGTCTGGCCAATGGAGGTGATCCGGGTTTCTTCCCCGCTGAGCTGCGTAGGCGTCCAGGGATGGCTCGAGATATGAATAACGACTGGTCGCCGCCGAATGGAGTCTCTGAAGCCAGGGCGATAGAGCAAGGGCTTCTCAATTGCGTCGATGTCCGGAAGATCATCGCGCACGCGATCATTTCGAAGTTTGTTCCAAAGATCGCGGCGCGGTGTCGTTAGATGCAGCGCCTTAGGGCTCCGCTCCGTGAGGCTATACCTCTGCATCGCTGACAAGTGCGAAACATAGGCAAACGGGTCCGCAATACATGCGACTTCTTCGGCGGACCCGGCGCGAGTGGCTTGCGTGACGCGCCAAACACCAGAACGAAAGTCTGAGTCAGGAACAAGAGCTCGACGCTCCTCCATGCGCTTGATGGCATTGTTTGCACGGGTTTGGTCCCACCCCTGCGGCATACGTTTCAGAGGCTCTCCGTCCCATGCTTTGCTCTGAAACAGAGCGTGACCCAGAACGAAAAAATCGTAGTATGTGATGATCGGCAGATCACGCTTCAGGAGCGCTTGTTCCACCCCGTCTGTGAACTTCATACGAGTGCCATCTGTATATGTCCTGAGGACATATACAGATGGCACTCAGAGTAGTCAAGAGCTGAAGGGTTGAATAGGCGTCTGTTGATTTGACATCTGTGACGGGTATCTCTATGTCCTGAGGACATAGAGATACCCGTCGCGAACCTAAGTCACCCGATAGTCACGCTTCTCCTTGGCACGTGTCAGCGACTTGAGCGCATCTTCCGCTTCAAGCTGGCTGCGGAATAAGTCCAGGTGCATTTGGCCACCCTGCCCAACCCGTCCCCATTCACGTCGCAAAGTCCATTCACCAAATAGGTTTGGAAGAACAGACATGCGATAATAGCGAGCGATGTTCTTTGTTGGATCGTGTTTTTCTAGGTGAGCGTTCATTGAAAGCATCTATGTTTTGGACGCTCGGTATGCGTCCAGCATGTCGACCAGAACATCGTTAAGCCGCCTACCCTCTTGGTCTCTCAATTCGTTGAGCTGATTTCGGAGGTCTGAGGAGGGGTCTGTTGCGTTGATCCGCCTATGTTCCGCAGTACTGTACCACGGGAGACCAGATGATGCCACGTGGCGATCCTTTCACAGGTTATCGGTTCCCGAAAGACGTCATCCTTCTGGCGGTTCGCTGGTACTGCCGCTATCCGCTTTCATATCGGAACGTGCGCGATCTCCTGGCCGAGCGCGGCATCACCGTGGACGCGGCAACCGTGTATCGTTGGGTCCAGAAGTTCGGCCCCGAGATCCGCAAGCGTGCCTTCGGGCGACACCGAAGCTGGCGAGGCTTGCAGTGGCACGTTGACGAAACATATGTCCGAGTGAATGGTCGCTGGTGCTATCTTTGGCGCGCTGTCGATCAATGCGGCCAGTTGATCGATTTTCGCTTGACCGCACGGCGTACCGCCAACGCAGCAAGGGCCTTCATGCGCCAGGCATCGGACACTGTGCGCTGCTATCACCCGCTTACCATCGTGACGGACAAAGCCCAAAGCTATGCGAAAATCATCGGAGAATGGAATGCACAGTCTGGCCCGGAAGACGCTATTCGACATGTCACCCGAAAGCACTTGAACAATCGGATCGAGGATGACCATGCGGTTTTGAAACATCGTTTAGCGCCGATGCGCGGGCTGCAGAGCCTCAGCACAGCAAAAGCTACACTGAAAGGCATCGAGACCTTCCGTGCGATCCGCAACGGCCATTTCGCAGGATGCGAGCGAGGCGTCGCAAATGAAATCGCCTTTGTCCGGAGTTTGTTCAGTGACGCGAAAGAGGCCGCCTGACGGAGCCTGGCCCTCGAATCGCACGCCTAAGGGCGATCAATGCAACGGACCCGTCCCAGCGTTTTGAACGGTCTCACACATGTGTACCCTCGCCAAACAAACCGCGTGAGTCTGCGAGCAGAAAAAAGCATACGAATGTGATTTTTTGGCGATCCCTGAAGGACTCGAACCCTCAACCTGCTGATTAGAAGTCAGCTGCTCTATCCAGTTGAGCTAAGGGACCGC
>ERZ1740067.393-NODE-393-length-35428-cov-17.886919_pt1 | contig 35428 bp, 29 predicted proteins | sample MGYA00581736_ERZ1740067 | MGnify/ENA primary metagenome ERZ1740067 (study PRJEB43018, sample SAMN04849236) | marine metagenome | isolation source: floating plastic debris | place: Pacific Ocean | collected 2008-08-27 | study: EMG produced TPA metagenomics... | reverse complement strand
TGAGAAGCTGCATGATGCTCTCGACCATGTACTGACCAATTCGTCCTATATCTCTAGAGAGTGACTATACCAGTGAGAAATTAAAGATTCCTGAGGGAATGGATGTCCTATTTCTTCCCCCCCGTTCTCCAGAACTGCAACCTGCAGAACGGTTATAGCCTTGGACCAATGAAGCCATCGTGAATCGCCACTTTGAGACCTTGGATGAACTGGAGGAGGTGACGGTGCATCGATGTAGGGCGTTATTAGAGCAGCCTGATTTCGTGAAGGGGTTAACTGGTTTTCACTGGTGGTTAGACAGTGTCAGCTAATCATCACTCAATAGCCGGACTTGATATTACGGGTGAAATGTACAGTGTTAAATCGCATAATTCAGATTGCCCAGCCCGTGACGGTGTGGGATGCAGCTTAAAACTTAGCGCCAGCTTTAACGAGTCGCTTAACCATACAGAGTGCATCCACTATCAATGCAACAACGCCCTCCCGAACTAAAGTTTCTTCAGTCCTCATGTAGTGCTAGAGCTCTTCTAAGGCTTCCACCACATTTATCGAGTAACTTCTGAGATTCGTTTACGGACAGATTAGTCCAGTACATGACTAGAGAGAGTTTCACCTTATTCCGAGCTTGTTGAAGAAGCTCTTCTGCGCTATTTCGGCTAATGTTTAGCAGAGTACTGATTATCCGGACAGCCCGATCATACAACTTTATATTAGTCACCGAAACATCTATCATCTGGTTGCCATAGACTTTCCCGAGACACACCATACTCCCCGTCGAAATAATATTTAAGGCCATCTTCGTCGCTGTACCAGATTTCAAGCGGGTTGATCCTGTTAATAATTCTGGTCCGACAACCAGCCGAATATCTGCATCAATGGAACCAGGAGCAGGTACTTGAGACTCTGGAACGCAGGCGATAAACACTGTTTTTGCCCCTAGTTCCTGAGCACGTAAGATGGCACCGTGGACATAGGGGGTTGTTCCACCAGCGGTAATGCCGATCACAATGTCAGCATCTGAAATATTTTTTTGATCAACGACAGTTGCTCCATCTGAGGCGCTATCTTCTAAAGACTCAGAACTCCGTACCAGGGCATCTTTTCCACCAGCGATGATTCCTTGAACCATTTCAGGATCGGTGCAAAAAGTTGGTGGACATTCAGACGCATCAAGCACTCCCAAACGACCACTTGTGCCAGCGCCCACATAAAACAGGCGGCCGCCTGACTTCAAAGATTGAGTTGTTAATTCTATTGTTTTGCTTAGAGACTCACGAGCGTTGGCGATCGCCTTAACCGTATTCAAGTCTTCTTCATTGAATAAATCGACCAATTCTAATGGCGATAGCTGATCCAAATTAGCGCTGGCTGGATTTGTGCTCTCTGTAATTAAGTGGCCACGATCATAAATAGACGCGGGCGTCACCTGTTCTTCAGCCATATCTAAACCGTTGCGCTTTACTTCTGTCTTTCTCCTTGCATCTTACTTCGCCGTCTATGGCTCCTCTTGCGCAACAAAGCTTTCTCAACGGGGAAACCAGCAGTGGGAATTTCCTGGTACTGCCGTTCACGCTCTAAGTGCTTAAGTTCTGTAAAGTCAACCCAATGAATACAATCTACGGGGCAAGTATCAATAGCTTCTTGAACAATATCCTCTGAATCACCATCCTGACAGATAACTCGAGCACGACCATGGTCCGGCTCCATGTAAAAAGTGTTTCTAGCAACCTGGGAACAGAAGGTGCATCCGACACACTCCACCTCGTCCACATAAACCCCTTTCTGGCGTACAGATCCGCCAAGTTCCGGCTCAAATCCTGTTCGATCACCGTCACCGTGACGAAAGTCGCCTCCCAGTTCAGGCTCAAAACCAGATGGCTGCGCTTGATCATCAAACATTGCCTCTACCCCATGTGCATTGTCGCTACTTAAGGCTTACTCATCAATGCTCTGCTCTACACTCAATCCCTAAGTAAAATAACCGGGTTTAGCAAGAAGTTCTGCGCGTCTAGTTTTCACACAGAACTTCTTCCAATATGATTCAGTTAGCAATGGACTAACCTTGTTTTCAAAGATGGTCGCGCTGGTCGAAAATCCTAGCCGTTCCAGCGTTGAAGCACTAGGCGAATGGAGCCGTCAGCATTCTGCTGCTCCTCAGCCACTTGAAATCCTTTTTCACTGCTCGTGCTCATTACAGTGCGATAAGCGTAGCGCTGTGTCACTTTCTTGATGAAGCGATCAACGGTTCCAGTTTGCTGCCAGTACTGCAAGTCAGTTACAAGGGCATACTCGGAGCCATTCCAAGCAAACCCAATGTCATACCCGTTGTCTTGGGCGATCGCCAAGTCAGCGTTATGGGTTTGTCCCTGGTAGCCACGAACATCGCAGGGACCAGACTTCCATTCAATTCCTAAATCGGTCAAAGCGGTTTTCAAAGATTCCAGATTCCGAATTTGAGTTTTGACTTGGCTGAAATGGGACATGGGTTTGTTTCGCTTGTGTTGACTTTCTTGGTTATAGAGATATTTTACGAATGATGTTGTTATAAATCCCTGATCGCCAGCATAGATCAATTTTGGAGGCAGGGGTTATGACTTACATCATCAGGAAATTTTACTTTTTACAGGGCAATATCTTCAATCATTTACCTTTCCCTTTCACTGTCAGGTTTGTCGTGGGACGAACTACTTTTTAGCTAAGACCATCCACTGAATTGAGATTGAGAAACACTTGCATCCTCATCCAGAGCATTGTTTGCAAACTGTTCAGCAGTAGCTTCTCGACTGAGCACCCGCCCCAACTGCTCTTCGATTTCGTCAGTTATGCCCATGCAATCCGTACCTTTAATGCCGGTTACTTGCTCAGACACCCGGCCGTCGGGATAAATAATAAATTCAAGTGTTTCCATATATTGCTACGCCCAAGGTCAAGACACACTAATGATAGTCAGTGTCATTAAATAGCGCAATAAGGCTTAACAATCAATCATGTCAAGGCTCATTGCAACACCGTTCAGACTAGTTTGGCGCAACTTGATTGTGACTGCAACCTAAAGAATCACGGTGGTATTTAGACGGTTGGCTTCCGATGGCGGCATATTTCAAATATCTTGCGTTGTTCTGCCGTTGTGTGGAGCGATCGCCATTTTTGTAATTTGTCTTGGGATCGCAATCAATTAGATCTTTGAGCCAAGAGCTTGAGGTGAACAGCCACAAGGGTTGCCCCACTTAGCACTATAGAAGTCGGGCAATCCCCATTGAGTAAAAATTCTGGCACCTAATTGATGGCATTCTCTAGATTCCGTTTTTGAACAATTGTTTTCTGAGGCTAAATTTTATGCGTGTAGCTACGGTGCCTACCACGGCGTCTTCGGTGGTATCTTCCCAGCCCAATGAATGGATTCGGGTGGGGGTTCTGGGGTTTGGTGGCTTGGGGCAGGCGGCGGCAAGGGTTTTAGCGCCGAAGCAAGAAATGGGTTTGGTGGCAGCGGCAGACCGGGATGGTTTTGTTTATAACGCCAATGGCTTAGACCCTGACCAGTGCATCAATGCGTATCGTACTGGGGGATCGGTGGGAGACGTGACAGCCGGGGGTCAGCGGGCAGAAAACAGTATTGGTCAGTTAATTCAAGCGGCGACGGCGGCGGAAGGATATTTTTTGGCGCTGCCAAATTTGCCCAATACGTTTATGGCGTCAGTGGTGGAGCAGTTCATTGAGGCGGGCTGGCAGGGGGTGTTGGTAGATGCTCTGAAGCGCACCAGCGCCATGGAGCAGATGCTGGCGCTACAAGGGAGGTTAGAAGAGGCTGGAATTACTTATATGACCGGCTGTGGTGCGACTCCTGGATTATTGACGGCGGCGGCGGCGGTGGCGGCTCAAAGTTACGCCGAGATCCACAGCGTAAAGATTACGTTCGGGGTGGGGATCGCTAACTGGGAAGCTTATCGGGCAACGATTCGAGAGGATATTGCTCATATGCCTGACTATGGCGTGGAGACTGCCCGAGCCATGACGGACGAGGAGGTGGCTGCGCTACTGGATAGGACTAACGGCATTTTGGCGCTGGAGAATATGGAGCACGCTGATGATTTGATGCTGGAGCTAGCAGGGATTTGCGATCGCCACCAGGTAACCGTGGGCGGCGTGGTGGATACGCGCAATCCGAAGAAGCCTTTGAGCACCAACGTGAAAGTGACCGGACGCACCTTTGAAGGGAAGATTTCCACCCACACGTTTACGTTAGGGGACGAAACTAGCATGGCGGCGAATGTGTGTGGTCCGGCGTTTGGCTACTTAAAAGCGGGGCGATCGCTCCACCGACGCGGCATCTACGGAGTGTTCACGGCAGCTGAAGTGATGCCTCAGTTTGTGCGGTAGGCAAACGTCAACAAGAACATTCCAAACTGCCATGCTTTTGGACAAACAACGCTTTACATAAAGCAACAAAAAGCCGCTTCACAAACAGGACTGGAGCGGCTTTTTTGCGGTGAGATTTAAAAGCGTTTAGTAGTCATAGTCAATGTAGTCGGCGGAGCCAGAGGGACGGCGGGGAGTTACCAATTCAGGATGCTCACGACCCGGTAGATAGCTAGGCACCACGCGAATGGAGTGGAACGGCTGCGATCGGGTGGAGCGATCGCGGCTATTGCGAGCCATCATGGCAAAGACGCCAGCCATCACAATGCTGCTCACAGTCAATACCATGCCGCCTAATGCCCAGAGAATCCCTTGGGTCCAGAAGGGCTGGTCGTTACGGTCCGCCAACTCCGACAATCGATCATCCAACGCCATAGAAGCCAAAGTTTCATCCTGGCCCGACAGCTTATCCTGCAGCTGATCCAGGTCTGCACGCTGCTTCTTGAGGTCTTCGCGCAGGGTGGCGATCGCCGTAGTGTTTTGCTCCGCCTGCTTTTTTAGCTGCTCTTCCAATTTGCTCATTGCCGCTGGGGACATGGGCACAGAATTTAGGGAAGACGCAGGGGGCGGCGGGGGCGGCAGTTCACCGTCCAGGGGAACATCATCAACGGTAGTGCCAAGACTGTCGCCAGTATCCACGGCCGAGGTGAGTGCTTGGGTGTCAATATTCACCCAGCCCTTAGCGACGGCAAAGGCCATTGCCCCCGTCAGGGCGCACCCAGTTAAAAACGCAATGCGACTATCTGCCATGGAAATTGATTCGGCGTAAACCTTTACCTGTGCCAGGACGAACGGTTGAAATTGGTCGAATGTTCAGTGAAGCCTATGGGTCTCCAAAGATACTGAACAGGCTCAGCGCCTTTAGGGATCTGTCCTAGCGTAATCCCCCACTTCTGTATTGTCAGCTTATTGCCAACTATTTGTCTCAAAACTTACTTCCATAATCAATATTTAAGGTAAGGATTGATCGCGGGTTCGTTGGCTGGATGGCTGAACAGATTTTCACCAGAGTGTTAATCGGACTGGAGAAGTTCAGCGATCGCCTTACTCTCCTCAGGCAAATCAACAGGTAGAGCCTGGCGGGCATCCGTGATTAACCAATCCAGCGCCGCCGCCTGTACGTCAATCACAGCACCGGTTTTATCTACGCAGTAGCGTCCAAACACCAGCTTATCCACAAGACGCACATCGGGACCCAGGCGAGAGTATTCAAAAATCACGCTATTTTCCACCGTTGCGCCGCTGCAAATGTGGCAGTTGGGGCTGATGGCAACGGGACCAACAATTTTGGCGCCATCGTCAATACGGGTCATGCCGCCGATATACACAGGTCCCTGGATATCCACCTTGTCCCAGTTCACCGCCACGTTTAAGCCAGTGTAAATACCCGGGCGCACCTCTTTTCCAGGAATTTGCACGTTTTTCACCTTGCCAGAGAGCACGTCGCTAATGGCTCGCCAGTAGTCGGGCACCTTACCAATGTCTACCCATTCAAAGTCCATAGATGTGCCATAAAAAGGCGCACCCATTTCCACTAGCTTGGGGAATAAATCGCCGCCAATATCAAATTCTTCCCCAGGGGGAATATAGTCAAAAATTTCTGGCTCGAAAATATAAATACCCGTATTGATATCGGTACTGAGGGCTTCTTCCACGGAAGGCTTTTCTTGAAAAGCTTTAATTCTGCCTTCGTCGTCGGTAACTACCACACCGTAGCTGGGCACATCTTCCTTGGGGACGGACTTCATAACAATTGTGGCGAGGGAGCCCTTTTCCCGATGGAATTTGACCGCAGCGGTCAGGTCCAGATCAATTAACGCATCGCCGCAAAGCACCACAAAGGTGTCGTCGAAAAAGGGGCTGAAATCCTGAATTCGGCGCATACCGCCAGCAGAACCCAGGGCTTTTCCAATCAGTTCACCATCTTCCACATGTCCCTCAAAGGAGTAGCCGATTTCCACGCCAAAGCGTTGACCGTCGCGGAAGTAATCTTCAATTTCTTTGGCTAGGTGGCTAACATTCACCATGATTTGGTCAAAGCCGTGTTGACGCAGCAGCTCTAGCAAAAATTCCATCACGGGCTTTTGCAAGATGGGAATCAGGGGCTTTGGAATGGTGAAGGTGATGGGTCGCACCCGGGTGCCGCGTCCGGCAGCAAGAATCATGGCTTTCATGTGACGTTTTTTTCTCCTGAGGATGCCTCATTCCATTAAAAAGTCCTAGACACAGAGTATCAAGCCGGATTTTACGGGAATGGAGTAAGTTTCCATTATTGTGGTGACGACTTTCACTGAGGTATTTTTGGAGACTTTACATTTCTGGGGCTTTTATGGCTGGGAACTTACGATGGGGGCGACGTTTGGGGGTTAGGCAATGGCAGTGGCGATCGCCTGGGGGGATTTAGCGGGGCTGTACGGAAAGCTGGTGGGTGGTATTGGGTTTGGGGTGGTGTTGGGGCGGATGGTGCCCGCAACGGTGCCTAAAGGGCTTGGATGGTTTTTGTTTTGGATTGGGGTGCCCGTTAGCTGCGTTGCGTTTATTCGTCGGGCAGATTTAAGTGTGGGAGCTCCCGTTGCAGTGGGGGCGGCGTGGATTGCTATTGCTATCGCGGGCAGTGCTACGGCAATTTGGTTGTTGGGAACGCCCCACGGGCGACGGTTAAATCGGGCCGAGCAAGGCAGTTTAATTATTGCGGCGCTGTTTGGAAATACGGGCTATTTGGGCTTTCCAGTAATTTTGGCGCTGGTGGGCGATCACGCCTTTGGGTGGGCGCTATTTTTTGATTTATTTGGCACGGTGCTGGGTGCCTACTGTTTAGGTCCGATGGTGGCAGCATGGCTCAGTGGGCGATCCCAAAATCTATGGCAATCCATTTTGGCGGGGCTGGGAAATCCCACATTTTTAGGGGCGATCGCGGGGGTTTTGCTGCAAAAGTCCCCGTGGCCGGTGGCGGTGGATCGAGGGCTCCAGGGTTTTGCGTGGGCGGTGGTGGCTACGGCACTGGTGCTGATTGGCATGCGGTTAAGTCGGTGGCGTCCTCGGCGATCACTGGCGAAGGTGTGGCCCAGCCTGCTGATTAAGTTGGCGATCGTGCCGTTGGGGCTGGGGATCATCCTGCGAGGGGGCGGAGTTGCTTCGCCGCTCCTGCTAACAGCAGTGTTACAGGGATCAATGCCGCCCGCCTTTGCCACACTGGTATTGGCGGAGGCTTACGATTTAGATCGAGAGTTAGCGGTTACGGCGATCGCGGTCGGTATTTGCGTGATTCTATTGCTGCTGCCCCTTTGGCTGTGGGCGTTTGGTTAGCTAGGCAATAAAGGGCAGCGTCGAGAAAGCGTCTTAAATGACATTTTGTTAAGTTGATAGTGAAGCGAACTGGGTCAAGGCGAGGCATATTCACGAGCCCGATCAAAACGCATTGAACGGCGGGCGTTAAAAAATTACCAGCCTTGTCTTAACCGAATCGTTATTTGGACCCTGTACTCTACTGGTGTGTTCCATGAATTCTCCCGTCAACAGTGAAGATCTTGCCCGTTATTTGGAAGACACCGACAGCATTCATAAGCCTTGGATGTTGATTCAGCTGCGGCTTAAAAAGCTCCAGGAGCGGCGACACACGATGGAGGCTCGTGAGTATGCCGACGCGATCGCCGATATTCACGAAGACCTGATGAAGCTGGGAAAATGGTGGGAGGGTCGCGAATCTGAGGTCTTTAATCCATGACATCACCGAAAGCTCCATCATCAAATTCACGCCGGGGCAGGTCGTCTTCGTCGAAGTCTTCGTCAAAGTCATCCCCTAAGTCGTCCGTGTCTTCAAGACGGTCGGCGGCACGGTCCCAAGAGGTGAAGGGGGCGATCGCCCCGGTGGAGCCGGTAGATTTATCTAACCCTCAGTATTATTTCAACCGGGAATTAAGCTGGATTGAATTTGATCGGCGGGTGTTGAACGAAGGCATGGATCGACGCAATCCTCTGTTGGAGCGGCTAAAGTTTTTGGCAATTTTTAGCTCCAACTTGGACGAGTTTTTTATGGTGCGGGTGGCGGTGCTGCTGAATAAAGTCAGCGCCAAGGTCACCAAAGCGGCCCCTGATGGGCGATCGCCCCAGCAGCAGCTTGATGAAATTAGCGATTGCCTGCGTCCCCTGGTGCAGCAACAGCACGAGCACTTTGCCCAGGAGCTGCGCCCGGCTATGGCGGCGGAGGGTATTTATCTGCTGGATTATGTGGATTTAAACCAGGAGCAGCGGGTTTATATTCACGATTATTTTGAGCGGGAAATTTTTCCGGTGCTAACCCCGTTGGCGGTGGACCCAGCCCACCCATTTCCGCGCATTTCCAACCTGAGCTCCAACCTGGTGGTGCTAATTCAAGATCCTGACAGCGGCGAGGAGCATTTTGCTCGGGTCAAAATTCCCCAGGTGTTAAACCGGTTTTTGTCCTTGCCCCTGGAAGGATTTGATCGTCATGCGTTAGCGGGTCCCTGGGCTGAGGTGCCTGATGATGGGTCAGAGCCAATGTGGGTGGGGGTGCCCATTGAACAGGCGATCGCCCACAACCTAGAGCTGCTATTTCCAGGAATGGACATCTTGGAATATCACCCGTTCCGCGTCACCCGCAATTCGGATATTGCGGTGGAAGACGATGAAACGGACGACCTGATGGTGGCGATCGAGCAGGAGCTGAGGAAGCGGCGGCTGGGGGGAAATGTGGTGCGTCTAGAGGTGCTGTCCACCATGCCCAGGGAAGTGCGCGATCGCCTGGTGAGCGAGCTAGAGGTGCTACCTGGTCACGTTTTTGAGGTGGAAGGGCTGCTGGGGTTGAATGATTTATTTAGCTTTTTGGGGTTGCCATTGCCCCACTTAAAAGACAAGCCCTGGGCGTCGGTAATTCCTAAGCGCATTCAGCGGCTGGGCAGTTCACCCAGTATGGCCTCTGATGATTTGCTATCGGAGGAAAACGCCATGGATGGAGATGAAAACAGCACAATTTTTGCTGAGCTACGGCGGGGCGATCTGTTAGTGCACCATCCGTACCACTCCTTTGCGGCAACGGTGCAGCGGTTTATCACTGAAGCCGCTAACGACCCCCAGGTGCTAGCCATCAAAATGACCCTGTATCGCACCTCTGGCGACTCGCCCATTATTAATGCCCTGATCCAGGCGGCAGAAAATGGGAAGCAGGTAGCGGTGCTGGTGGAGCTGAAGGCGCGATTTGATGAGGCAAATAATATTAACTGGGCGCGGACCCTGGAGCGGGCGGGAGTTCACGTGGTGTATGGGCTGGTGGGGCTTAAAACCCATACCAAGGTAGTGCTGGTGGTGCGGCGTGATGCCGATGGACTACGGCGATACGTCCATATCGGCACGGGCAATTACAATCCCAAAACTGCCAAGCTTTACACGGATCTAGGGTTGCTCACCTGTCGTCAGGATTTGGGGGCGGATTTAACGGATTTGTTCAATTACTTAACGGGCTATTCTCGCCAAAAGTCGTTCCGCAAGCTGTTGATTGCGCCGGTTAATTTGCGATCGCGCATGATTGAGCTAATTGACCGAGAAATTGATCATGTGCGCAACGGTCGTCCTGGTCGTCTGGTGGCCAAGATGAATTCCCTGGTAGATCCGCCGATAATTCAAGCCCTATATCGAGCATCCCAAGCGGGGGTCAGCATTGACCTAATTATTCGTGGCATTTGCTGTTTACGTCCTGGATTACCGGGGATTAGCGACAATATTCGCGTGATCAGCATTGTGGGTCGGCTGCTGGAACATTCGCGGGTGTTTTATTTTGCCAATGATGGGAACGACGAGGTTTACATCGGTAGCGCCGACTGGATGCCTCGTAATTTAAATCGACGGGTGGAGGCGGTTACGCCCATTGAAGAAGCGGCACTAAAGCAGGACTTACAGGAAATTCTTGGCATTATGTTGGCAGACACGCGCAATGCCTGGGAGTTACAGAGCGATGGGCAGTATTTACAGCGGCTGCCATTACCTGGTGCAGAGCCGGAAAGCTCCCAGACACAGTTGATGAAGCTGGCGATCGCCCAGGGCACCTAACTTATTTCGGTTAAGCCCGGAAATTTAAATCCCCAACGTTGCCACTGGTTACCGAGCTTGATTCTGTTTCCGACCCGCCTGCTAATTGGGTTCGGTCAAGGTCTCTGGCGATCGCCCCAGCCCCAAATCATTCACCAGCCCACTCCCAACTCCTAAGGAAGCATCTCTTCCGCTGAAAGGGTTGCTTTTTAATGGGCCCGTTAATTGTGATCGCCCAAAAAGTCCAGTAATAACCCGCTCCTCTTCTAAAGATTAAGCACTTCTCAAAAAAGTTGTTTTTCGCTAGGCTCGAAAGCTAGTGGCTAAAAATTCAGACTGTCTTTTGCCATAGCAATAAGTCACCTTTCCACGAGCCACACCGTAACTCACCCTTCGCATTCTACTTACTCACCATGGCTGACATTTTTGTAACCGCAGCAAACGACAACGGCTTGGGCGACACCGCCAACACCCTGAGCTGGGCAGTGCTCCAGGCAAACACTATGGCTGGGGATGACCGTATCGTGTTGCAAACCGATGTGACCGTTACGGGAGTAATGAAGCGGCTGCTCGATAGCAATATCACCATCACCGGAGACGACACCGCCACTACGGCCGTTGAAAACTACACCATCAGCGGCGGCAACAACTTTCGTCCCCTATTTGTTAGGTCTGGCACCATCTCCCTAGAAAACCTTCAGCTCACCAACGGCAGAGCCCAGGGAGGCAGCAGTTTGAGTGGCGGGGGCGGTGCTGGAATGGGAGGCGCCCTGTTTGTCTATTCCGGCGATGTAACGGTCAAGAACATTGATTTTTCTGGGAATGCGGCGATCGGTGGCAACGGCAACGACGGGACGATCACCGCAGGTGCTCCAGCATTCGCCACACGTACTGGCGGCGGCGGCATGTATGGCAATGGATCCGGTGGTGGCGGCGGTGGACTGTTCGAATCATCAACTGGTAATGGTGGTGCTTATGGTGGCTTGGGTAACTATGGCGGCAATTTCGGGCAAGGCGGTAGAGGAACTAATGGCGGAACTGACACTGCTCGCTTTGGTGGGGGCGGTGGTCGTGGTGGTACGGCTGGACCGGGCGGCTTCGGTGGCGGTGGCGGTGGCGGGACCGGTGCGCCCAGAGCTACTGGCGGTAATGGGGGCTATGGCGGCGGCGGCGGCGGTTCTGCTGGCTCTGCCCCCGTTGGCAGCGGTGGCTTTGGCGGTGGCAATGGTAGTAAGAATGCAGCGAGATCGGGCGGCGGCGGCGCGGGCATGGGCGGCGCAGTGTTTATCCGCACCGGCAGCTTAGCGATTGAAAACAGCACTTTTACCAGCAACACAGCCACTGGCGGCACCGGAATAAATAACGGTCAGGGGCTCGGTGGTGCCATCTTCGCCCTAAAGTCCACCACAAATTCCAATGGCAATAACCGGCAAATGCCCACCGCCAAGCCTACCGTCACGCTTACGGATGTTACTTTCAGTGGCGCCACTAATACAGCGACTGATGATGCCAATACTCCGGCGTCTACCCCCAACACATTCGCGGCTGGCACCGACTTCAATAACGACGACCTCTTCGGCGACACGATTGCTCGCACAGAGTCGATTCTTCCAACAGTTAGTTCAATTGTCCGTGCGGACACTAATCCTACTGACGCTGCCACCGTAGATTTCATCGTCACCTTTTCTGAAGCAGTGACCGGAGTTGATACTGGTGACTTTGTAATTGACACTGCGGCGAGTGTAGCTAATGCATCGGTAACGAGTATCGCTGGCTCTGGCGCGGTTTACACCGTCACAGTTAACACTGGCTCCAATAACGGCACTCTGGGCATTGATTTCGACGCTGATGCCAGTGGCGGCGTGACGGATGCAGCCAACAATATCAGCACCGCAGATTTTACGACTGGCGAAGACTACACCGTTATCAGAGCAGTTTTACCGCCGCCGATTTCCAGCGCCCCTGTGCCCGCCTCAGCCCCCACATCAACGCCACCTTCTACCCCTATCCCAACCCTAACTGCTCCCATCCCGCCTACACCGACCTTGCCAAGCACCTCCATTGATGGCACGGCTGCTGAGGATTCTCTGACGGGATCAAATGCTCCAGACCAAATCCTTGGGGCAAGTGACGACGATACGTTGACCGGTTTCCGGGGAAGTGATTTTCTATTTGGCGGTTCTGGGGGCGATCGTATCAACGGCGGAAAGGGAGAAGACTTTATCAGCGGCGAAGATGACGACGATCTGATTTACGGAGACTTGGGCAACGACAGCATCGACGGCGGCAGCGGTGAGGACACCCTCTTTGGAGACACCGCCGTCCTTAACGAGAGCGGCGGAGATGATGTGCTCCTCGGCGGCACTGGCAATGATCGGCTATTTGGTCAGAAAGGTGACGACACTCTCTCTGGGGGCACCGATGACGATGCTCTCAACGGCGGTATGGGCAATGACGTTCTGTTTGGTGGCGACGGCAACGACATCATCAGCGGTGACATCGGCAACGACATCCTAATTGGCAACGACGGTGCCGACACCTTTGTGGTGGGCAACGGCAGCGATGTGATTCAGGACTTTATCAGCGGCACCGACCTAATCCAAATACCCAGCGGCGTCGGTTTCGGCGACCTCACCATCACTAACAACGGCACCAGCACCCAAATCGTCGCGATCGGCAATGGATTCAACGTCACCCTGGATAACTTCCTGGGTACCCTCACGGCTTCTAATTTTGTGTAAGCGGATCGCGGTGGCGATCCCCTGAAAGCACCTCTCCTAACTGACGCAGAGATGTTTTTAATAGGCGATCGCGTCCCAAGCCTCCAGATCCAGCCATCGTTCATTTCTCTCAAGCTCTTCATGGATTGAGATACATAGCTATAGAAATGTTTACCCCAACAGCCATGACCACTTGTTTCCATAAAAAGTAAACATAACGAGCTGTCGTTGGAAACTTCATCATGTCCCTAGCCTCAATAAGACCCGCGTCTGAGTCTGATTGTTTTCACAGCGTCGACATTGCCAAAACTGTTCGCAGGGTAGATAGCGATTTAGAGCAGGGGCTAACCAGCGATGCTGTGGATCATCGTCATGCATGCAACCGACGGATGGAATGAGCTGCCTGTTAAACCGGGCAAGCCTGCCTGGCTGAAGTTTGCCCTACAGTTTAATCAGCCGCTGCTTTATATTTTGTTGATTGCCGGAGCAGTTAAGGCGTCTCTAGGATCTTGGACCAATGCGTCGGTTATTTGGGGCGTTACCGTTCTCAACGCCATCATCGGCTACGTGCAAGAAGCCAAAGCGGAGGGGGCGATCGCATCCCTGGCAAAAGCGGTAACCACAGAAACAACGGTATTGCGAGGCGGACAAACCCTACAGGTGCCGTCTCGCGATTTGGTTAAGGGGGATATTGTGCTGCTGGGGTCCGGGGATAAGGTTCCGGCGGACTTGAGATTATTCAAAACACGCAATTTACAGGTGGATGAATCCGCCTTAACCGGGGAATCGCTACCCATCGACAAAGCGACTCATCCCCTGCCTTCCGAAACCCCCTTAGCGGAGCGCACCAATATGGCCTACGCGGGCAGCTTTGTCACCTTTGGGCAAGGGCGGGGATTGGTGGTCAGCATCGCCGAGGACACTGAGGTGGGCAAAATTTCTCAGGCGATGGAACAGCGGGTGAGTTTGACGACGCCGCTGACTCGCAAATTTGCAAAATTTAGTCGTATTCTGCTTTACGTCATTTTGACGTTGGCCACCCTTACCTTCGCTGTGGGGCTAGGGCAGGGCGAATCCTGGGATTACATGTTTGAAGCGGCGGTGGCCCTTGCAGTAAGCGCTATTCCAGAGGGCTTACCGGCGGTGGTTACCATCACTTTGGCGATCGGTGTGAACCGTATGGCTCAGCGTCACGCCATTATTCGGAAGCTGCCGGCGGTAGAAGCACTGGGAAGTGCCACAGTGATTTGCTCTGACAAAACCGGCACCCTCACTGAAAATCAAATGACGGTACAGTCCATCTATGCGGGGGGACAGCAGTATCAAATCAGCGGCAGTGGATACAGTCCTCAAGGGGAGATTATGGCGCTGGACGATCACCCACGGGACAGTCTCCACCTCGGAAATCTCGGACAAGAAAACCTTGGCAAAGAAGATCTATCCCATGCGTTACAGGAATGTTTAACTGCGGGGGCGATTTGTAACGACGCCCAGCTGAAACTGGAGGACGGGCAGTGGACAGTGGTGGGGGATCCCACAGAGGGGGCGCTGCTGGCAGCGGCGGCCAAGTCAAGCCTGAGACCGTCCGAGCTTACGGTTACTCAACCTCGTTTAGATTCCATTCCCTTCGAGTCTCAGTACCAATACATGGGGACCTTACACGGTGGGAAAACGCGCACCATTTACGTTAAGGGGTCCGTTGAGGCCGTTTTACGCCGCTGCACTCAAATGATGGATCACCAGGGCAAAATCGTACCGGTTAATCGTGGGGCGATTCAGGAAGCGGTAAAGACCATGACAGCGGAGGCTTTGCGAGTATTGAGCTTTGCCTACAAAGAGGTTTCTTCCCATCTCACCGCCCTTGAGCACGATGATATTGACACTGGACTGGTGTTCCTGGGGTTACAGGGCATGATTGACCCACCCCGATCTGAGGCGATCGCGGCGGTGGCAGCCTGTCGGAATGCCGGTATCCAAATCAAAATGATTACGGGGGACCATATTTCCACCGCGACAGCCATTGCCCAGCGGATGAATTTGCAGCGGGCAGACCAGGTGGTGGCTTACGAGGGTCGGGCATTGCTGGAGATGGATCAAGCCCAACTGACCCAGGCGGTGGAGGCGGGGGATGTCTTTGCTCGAGTGGCTCCCGCCCAGAAGCTACGCCTAGTGGAAGCACTTCAGGCAAAGGGAGAGATTGTGGCCATGACCGGGGATGGGGTGAATGATGCCCCGGCGTTGAAACAGGCAGATATCGGCGTGGCGATGGGTAAAGGCGGCACAGAAGTGGCTCGGGAAGCCTCGGATATGCTGCTGACTGACGATAATTTTGCGTCCATTGAGGCGGCGGTGGAAGAAGGGCGAACGGTTTATCAAAACCTGCGCAAGGCGATCGCCTTTCTGCTACCCGTCAACGGTGGGGAGTCGATGACCATTTTGATTAGCGCGCTACTAGCCAGAGATTTACCGATTTTGTCCCTACAGGTGCTGTGGCTCAATATGATTAATTCCCTAACCATGACCGTGCCGCTAGCCTTTGAACCAAAGTCGCCAGGGGTAATGCAACGTCCCCCGCGCCACCCCAAAGAGCCTTTGATTACGCGCCCATTGCTCAATCGAATCTTGTTGGTGTCTTTGTTTAACTGGGTGCTGATTTTCGGGTTGTTCGAGTGGGCAGAGGTAACAACGGGAGATGTAACCGTATCCCGGACAATGGCAATTCAGGCGTTGGTGGCAGCGCGGATCGTGTATTTACTGAGCATTAGCCAGTTGGGTAAAAGCCTATTAAGTCGCCTGCGCCATCGCTCTGCCCCAATCGCGAATGCGCCCTTTCTGCTATTGGGGATTGGAGGGGCGATCGCCCTGCAAATCATCTTTAGCCAGTGGTCTGTGATGAATACTTTATTTGAGACCGCACCTTTAACCTGGAATCAATGGTTAATTTGCCTATTGCCCATGGTGCCTATGGTGCCATTTGCGACATGGGTCAATTACGTTGATCCCAATTAGGGCGTGTCACCAGTTAGGTGCCAGAAGCTTTACACGGTGGGGAGTCCACGCCCTTTTAAAACAAAGCAGATCAGGGGCTGGAACCCTCGTAATTAACGGTTTTGAGATTTAAATGGTGACAGCCCCCAATCTGCTGTCGCGATTGAAATCCCATAAGCCCCACCATGCAAAGTCCACACTGTAAGGGCTGCCAGGGTTTAGCCTGAACCAAAGGCTACATTAGGGAGCAGAACCCCCAGCAGGAACACCGACTATGACTATTACCATTGGCATCCTCGGCGGCAGTGGACTGTATAACCTGGATGCGCTGGAAAATGTGGAAGAGCGCACCATTGAAACCCCCTTTGGTTCGCCGTCCGATGCCATTGTTACCGGCAAGCTGAATGGGGTGCCGGTGGCGTTTCTCGCTCGCCACGGTCGCAATCATCACCTGCTGCCCAGCGAAGTACCCTATCGCGCCAATATTTATGCTCTGAAATCTTTGGGGGTGCGCTACATCGTCTCGGTGTCAGCGGTGGGATCGCTTCAGGAGCACGCCAAGCCCCTAGATATTGTGGTGCCGGATCAGTTTATGGATCGCACCAAAAATCGCGATTCCACGTTTTTTGGCAACGGCGTTGTGGCTCATATTTCCTTTGCCGACCCGGTGTGCCCCGTGCTGCACGATTTGGCGGTGGAGGCGATCGCCAGCCTAGATTTACCCCTCACGGTCCATCGCAGCGGCACCTACCTGTGTATGGAGGGACCGGCATTTTCCACCAAAGCCGAATCCCATACCCACCGCAGTTGGGGCGCGACCATTATCGGTATGACCAACCTGCCTGAAGCGAAACTGGCGCGGGAAGCGGAAATTGCGTATACAACCCTGGGGATGGTCACCGACTACGACTGCTGGCACCCGGACCACGGCAGCGTCACCGTAGAAATGGTTATCGGCAATCTCATGAAAAACGCCGACAACGCCCGGTCCATTATTCGCGCCATCGTCCAGCGGCTGGGAGCGGAACAGCCTGAATCCACTGCCCACAGTGCCCTAGCCACCTCAATTTTGACGCCGCTGGATAAAATTTCTCCGGCAGCTCGCGATCGCCTAGCCTTGCTTCTTAAGCCATACCTGTAACCTCAGACCTCCGTATTTCCACCAACTTTGCGAAGACTTTATAGTAATTCGCCAACCTCGGCCATAGAATCAGGGCAATAGGGTCAGCAGCACAATGCTTAGTTCATCAGCTCTGGCTCGTCACATAGAGGGTTGTCGTGACTAACCATCCTTCGTCTCAGGTCAACGATTTTTACAGCGCCGGTTTGGACGCCCTAAATCAGGGTGATTTGCAGGCGGCGGTGGAATCGCTTACCCAGGCAACTAAGGGTGATAAAGAATTTTCTCCCGGGTGGCGATCCCTGGGGATTGCCCTGGCGCGGCAGGGGGCTTTGGAAGCAGCGATCGCGGCGTGGGATCAAATGATTGCGCTGGATCCAGAGAACCCAGAGGGTTGGTACAACCGGGGCACCGCTCGCTACGATTTGGGTCTAAAAGAGGAAGCCCTGGCGGATTTTCAGCGATCGCTCCAGCTCAACGGCAATAGCCCGAGCGCCTGGAACAATCAAGGCATTGTGCTGTACAGCTTGGGGCATTGGGATGCGGCGCTCAATAGCTATAATCGGTCGCTAGAGCTATCCCCCGATAATTCGCGAGCATGGCATAACCGGGGCGCCACCTTGCGAAAATTGGGACGGCACCACGAGGCGGCGGAAAGCTATGGACGATCGCTGGAGCTGGAGCCCAGTAGTGCGGCCACCTGGTATCAGCAGGGCATTGCCCAGGATAATTTGCAGGAGTTTAACGGGGCGATCGCCAGCTATGACAAAGCATTAGCGCTGCGGTCGGACTGGCGGGATGTGTGGCACAACCGCGGCATTGCTTTGAAGGGGGCAGGGAAGACCGAGGAGGCGATCGCCAGTTACGAAAAGGCGATTTGCCTGGATCCGTCCGATCCAGACACGTGGTATTACCGGGGGCGGCTGCTGAAAAAGCTGGGACAGTTACGCAAAGCAGTGGCCAGCTATGACCAGGCGTTAAAAATCAACCAGCAGGATCCGGACGTTTGGTTTGATCGCGGCAACGCTTTATTTATGGGAAAGCAGTTGCGCGGCGCGGTCAATAGCTACAACGAAGCTTTGAAATTAGCCCCCCAGCGCGGGGATGTTTTAGCCCACCGCAGCGTTGCCCTAACCCGGCTGTTGGAGCCGCAAAAGGCCTTGCTAGATTTGCGGAAAGTGGAAGAGCTGTTGGAGAAGCAGGGAGCTAAAACCAAGGGTCAGAAATCGTTGGCGGAGCGGCGATCGCTTTTAGACTACTGCCGCGCCAGCTGTCATTTACTGCGGCTGCGGGAAGAGGATTGCAGCGAGTGGGAGCGTAACACCAGCCTTGATCGAGCCACCCAACTGCTACAGCGGGTGATGAACGAAGAGCCGGAGCGCTACGGCACGCTGGCGAAAAAGCACACGTTATTCAAGCCCCTAGAAGATCGTGAACCGCTGGATATTCCGGCGGGACAGCGACTGCGGCTACCGGAACCAGAATTACTGCCCTCAGAAATTTCCCAAGAGCCCATCGAAAATCCCCAAAGCCTCAACGATTAACCGCAGAGTGCCCTGGCACGAACCCGACGAAACTAGCTGCTAAGGGCGTTGAGAAATCGCTGCATCTGGTCCAAAATACTGCGCTTGGGCACGGCGGTTGGCGTTTCCTCGTCGCCCTCTTCCCCAGCGGTGCCCATCAAAATTCCATCGAGAACGTCGCCAGCGGGTCGTTCAGAGCGCTCCCCCAACAGCACATAGTTGGTGCCTTCAATCTGAGGCTCTCCCCACACCTGCCACAGGTTGGGATAGGTGCGCGACACCACAAAACCATCGTCGGGGGACAGATAATACACATCCTGAAGCTGGCTTAAAAAGCGCTCCCGCAGTTGTCGCCCCGCATAGCCAATGCCGATGGTGGCAATGTCTTCCAGGTTGGGATTCAGGAAAATCACCGGGCGACTTCCCGCCTGATTACACAGCTCTTCCACCTGCAACACTTCCACCGCCGAAGGTTCCACAAATAGCAGCAGCTCATCGTCCTCGGTTACCCGCTGCCCCACCGGCGTCCGCCCCGAGCCCACATCCAAAATTTCAAAGGGGACCTCGCCCCAGTTGCGCTTTGCCAGCGCCGCCGCCCCCATATCCGGGAAGAAGACTTTAATGGTGCGTCCGGTGCCCAGCAGCGCCGTAATCATTTGCGCGGCAAAGGTCTCCCCCTTTAACCCCGGCAACAGCAGCGACACCTGAATCCGCGTTAAACCATCGTCCAGGGCTGCGGTGGTCGCCTGTCCCGCCTGGGCGATCGCATCGGACAAACTATTGGGAACGCCAGTCACTGTTGCAGTCATAATTACGAGAAGCGCTGTTTCAAAAAGTTGACGTCAAGAAAACAAAATACTTAGAGGAACCAGACCAGCAAACTCACGGTGCAATCCAGCACAAATGGCGCGGCAAAAACAACGGGTCTCGTATTTCAGTTTAGACTGAATATTCCCGTCCCTCTTCATAAATCTTCTCTTTCCATGAGCACCACTACGCTGAATTTATTGGCGATCGCTGTTTTTCTAATGACCTTTTCGGCGTTATTGGGACCGCTGATTAACATTTCGCCCACGGTGCCGTCCCTCGTGATTGTGGGTGTGGCAGCGCTGACGGGAATAGACCGGCTGGTGTGGGCAGGACAGGGGGGCACCCTACTGGTGGACTGGTTTGCCAATCGGTCACCAGAACATCGCGATCGCGTGCTGCACCACGAAGCCGGGCATTTCTTGGTTGCCCACCGCCTGGGCATTCCGGTCACCGGCTACGCTTTGTCCGCGTGGGAAGCATTCCGCCAGGGACAGAAAGGGGCCGGCGGCGTGCGGTTTGATGACGGGGAGTTAATGGCGGAATTGGACCAAAACCAGCTCAGCGCCCAGCGACTGCGCAATTACAGCACCGTGTGGATGGCGGGAATTGCGGCGGAAACCATCGTGTTTGGTGATGCGAAAGGGGGCGGCGAGGACCAGGAAATGTTGCGATCCGTTCTTGTGCAGCTCAACCGCAGTAATCCTCGCGGTGCGCCAAATTTTCAGACCCAATCAGGAATTTCGCGGCTGCGGGCAAAGAGCATGATTGAAGACCAGCGCACGGCCTATGACCAGCTGGTGGAAGCGATGAAGTCGGGGCAGCCGGTGGAAGACTGTATTGCAATTTTGGAAGAGTGGCGATCGCCCCTAGCCGCTTAACCCAGCGTCCCAAAGCGACCAATGGGATAGAACCTTGACATAATACTTTCGTCAATGAAGCTCAGATTCGCCATTATTCAGATCCGCGATTATTCGTATGGCTAGTTGCAGGTAGACCACTCACTGTCGACCATCCACTGAGTCAGCCCGTCATTAAAGAATTAAGGAACATGACCACCAAAGTTTTGTTTGTGTGTCTCGGCAATATTTGCCGATCGCCCTCAGCGGAAAATATTGCTAACTATTGGATTGAACAGAAAGGACTGACGGGACAAATTGAGTGCGACTCCGCTGGCACCAGTGGCTATCACGTGGGGGCCCGTCCCGATTCACGGATGGCAGCGGCAGCGCGGGAGAATCCTGGCATTGAACTGAAGGGGCGATCGCGACAGCTCACCATTTACGATTTCGATGAGTTCGACCTGATTCTGGCCATGGATCGGGACAACTATCACAATATTTTGGACCTGGACCAACGGCAGCAGCATCGAGAAAAAGTCAAAATGATGTGCGACTTTTGCCGCCAGTATGACGATTCCGACGTGCCCGATCCTTACTACGGTGGCACCGAAGGCTTTCGCCACGTTATTGATTTGCTGATGGATGCCTGCGAAGGGTTGATCGACCAGATTCAAGATTCAGCGGTTTCATAGTCCCCCCCAAAGCTCAATATTCGTTGACCCTGCTCAAAGATATGGAGAAATGATTACCTAGGGTGTCTTTGCCCCGGATTTGTGGCGCCTCACCAGGAAACATTAAGCAGTCAGGGCAAAGGTTCAGAGTCGAAAAATTGAGAGAATCATCCAGGAATTCGCCGAAAACCGTGAGTTTATGCCCATCTAGGGCTAACTCGTTGATAATGGATTAAGAAATTAGTCATTAAATCAACAACGAAGGCTCTCAGTTCCGTTATGTCCCAGCCCACCGCGACGCCCCCATCTCCTTCAGCGATCGCCCCCATCTCCTACTCCAGCAAAAGCTGGAAACGGGCAAAGCGAGCCGTTCGGTGCGCTCCTTTTCAACGTAAGTTCTACAACACCATGCGGGAGCACAGCGTTCCTCTATTGGAAATTGTGGGCACCTCGGGACAAGAAGCGGGCTACGTAGCTTCGATGCAAAATGAATTAACCGCTGAAAATGTTTTGATGTGGTTAATCCAGGTTGGGGTGCTACGACGGGAAGTGGATGGTCAAGGGATTACCGACAGTTTTCGCTTGACCCCATTAGGAACTCGGTTGTTGGAAGATTGGGAAGCTAATGGTGAACGGTGGCGATCGCCCAGCATAGGCAGCCGCATCAAAAACAGTCTGATTCAGTGGCTGCGTCTCCCTTTTTAGAGACGTACTTTTAGAGGTCTTACGCTAAAACTGAACCAGGGGTGCAGTTGGTACGTCTGAGAGCACTGGGGTAAACAGCGCCGTTCAACGAGTTCACAGGGCATTTCGTAAAATCTGCTTAGGGAATCTTACTTTTAATCACTCTGGGACTATCGACAACGTCATCAATCACGTTCAGAATCCACTTTCTTCGGGGCAGTACCCTGGAAAGAGTTGTAAGTATCGAGATTGACACGATTTACGAAAAGTAAAGAGGAAGCAGTTAGCCTAGGTCAAAACCGCTACCAAGGTGCTGCCTCGGCAAGGAGCCACTATGGACGTAATTTTAACCATCGGGACAGGGAGCGGATGCGGTAAATCGTTGGTGTCCACCGCCCTTTGCCGTCTGCTGCGCCGTCAAGGTCACACCGTTGCCCCGTTTCAGGCGGAGGCGGCCACATCAGTGACCTATATGGCTGAGTCCGGCAGCGTTGTGGCATATTCCCAAGCCATCCAGTCTTGGTCCGCGGGCATTGTGCCTAGCCATCGGTTTAACCCGGTTTTGCGAGCCCGACGCAAGGGTGAATCGTCGATTTTTATCAACGGTCGCCGCCAAGATGATTTAAAAATCAACACGTCAGCGGGGATTGCCCAGTTTCAGGGGGCGGCGTGGCAGGCGATCGAGCAGGCGCTGGCAGTGTTGCGTCCTAAGTATGATGTGCTGGTGGCGGATGGCATGGATAGCCCCAACGATGGGCTATTACTGGGATGGGATTTTGCCAACGTGAAATTATCCCGCGCCCTGAATGCGCCCATGTTGTTGGTGGTGGATGCGGGCAATAATGGCTGGCTTGGCAATGCGATTGGCACCTTGGAGTTACTGGAGCCAGAGGATCGGGAGCGGGTCACTGCGATCGCCCTTAATAAATTCCGAGGCGATCGTCAGCAGCTGGAGCTTGGCGTGGAATGGCTGGAAGAGCGCACGGGAATTCCGGTGATTGGTGCGATTCCCTGGCTAAAGGATTTACTACCGTCGGCAGAATCCATTGACCTATTTGCCCGGCGCCAACGGAGTTCTGATACGGAAACCCGGGTGGGGGTGGTTCATTTGCCCAATATGTCCCACTTCAGCGACTTGGATTCGTTGGCGACGGAATCGACGGTGCGGGTGGAGTATATCGAGCTAGACGAAGACCTAGGCTATCCCGATGCGGTGGTGTTGCCGCGATCGCGGGATCCCAAAGCGGACCTGAAGGCGCTGCACAAAAGTGGCATGGGCGACCAGCTTAGCCACTATGCCGCCGCCGGAGGCACAATTTTGGGACTCTGTGACGGCTTCCAGATGTTGGGCAAAAGCGTGGTGTACTTCAACGGACTGGAGGGCAATTCTGAGGAGCTTCCCGGGTTGAATCTGTTAGCGATCAACACCATTGTCACCGGGGAAATGATTGAGCAAGATCGCTCCATCACGTCCATGCACCCCCAGGTAGGGCTGCCGGTAAGCGGCAAGGAAATCCGCTGTGGCTATGTGCACTTGCTGGATTCAGAGTCTTTGTCCTATTTATTCGACGATGAAAAGTTAGGGGTAGTGGGTCCCAACCGGCTAATTTGGGGAACCTATGTGCCCCAGTTATTTGATAGCGGTCCCTGGCGGCGAGCTTGGCTTAATCAGCTTCGGCAGCAGCGGGGTCTTAGCTCCCTGCCCACGGGGGTGCCAGACTATATGGATCATCGGGAAATCATGTTGGATTCGGTGACGGATCGGGTGTCCGATTATCTCGATTTTTCTCGATTGCCAATTATGTCGCCCACGGTTGCCCAGGTCAGTGGATAAGGGTCCAGTGGTCCTTGGGTTTAAGGACTTACGGCAAGCGTTTCTACATTTCTTTTGTTGCATTTCTCTACACTGGAAAATGCCGCACTAGAGAAAGCGTTCAAGAAAGCCCATGGGGATTACCGTTAAATTTTTGCCCGATGATCGAGAGGCGATCGCCGAGCCTGGGGAGCCGCTGCTTACGGTGGCGGACCGGGCGGGAGTGTCTATTCCCACCGGCTGCATGATGGGCTCCTGCCATGCCTGTGAGGTGGATATTACGGACCAAAATGGCGATGAGCGCACCGTTTGCGCCTGCATTACGGCAGTGCCCACCGGACCAGATCCCCTAGAGGTGAATTTGGCGGTGGACCCAAGCTGGTAGGCTTTTGGCGTAATGCCTGTTGTCCCGTTTTAATTTTGTTCCAAACCTATGGAAGCGATTGCCACAGATATTTTGGTTGTTGGGGCAGGAACAGGGGGCACAGCGGCGGCAATCCAAGCGGCACGGCGGGGAGCCAATGTGGTGCTAGCGATGGAGGGTCCCTGGCTGGGGGGAATGCTCACGGCGGCGGGGGTTTGTGCGCCCGATGGCAACGAGCTGTTGTCCTTTCAGACGGGCATTTGGGGCGAATTCTTGCGGGGGTTGCGGGTTCGGCAGAAGGGCGGACTCGACAACGCCTGGGTTAGCTTTTTTACCTACGAGCCAGCGATAGGTGCACAGATTTTTGCTGACTGGGCAGCGGCGTTGCCTAATTTGACGCTGCTGCAAACGGGGGCACCTCGGTCGGTAGAAAGGTCGGGAAATTCCATCACGGGAGCAACTTTTGACGAGTATCAAGTCACCGCCAAAATCATTATCGACGGCACCGAGCTAGGGGATCTGCTGGCGTTGGGTGGTGTGCCCTATCGCTGGGGTTGGGATTGGGATGAGGCGGGAACCCAGCCGAAGTGGGATGAGCCTAGTGCGCCCGACGGCCCCAGCGATCGCACCGCTAAATATTCCGTCCAGTCCCCCACTTGGGTAGTGTATTTGCAAGATTTTGGGGAGGGGGCAATCGCGCCACAGGTCCCAGCCCCTCCCAATTACGACCCGACAAGTTTCGACGGAGCCTGGGAAAATTATGGCTTTGAAACGTTCTTGAACTATGGGCGGATTCCGGGAAACCGCTTTATGCTCAACTGGCCTAAGCGAGGGAATGATTATGGCTGGGGATGCGATCGCCTGGTGAATTCCTGGGGCGATCGCGAAGCATTTTGGCAGGACGCCATCCATTACAGCCAAGGCTTCGTTCACTACATTCAAAACAACGCCCCCGAAGGAAAACGCTATGGTCTAGCGCAGGGCTTATTCCCCTCGGCAAAATTTGGCGGGGATGGGTTTGCGCTGATGCCCTATTACCGGGAAAGTCGGCGGCTGATTGGACTGGAGACGGTTACCGAGCAGGATATTTTGCCGGTTAAAGAGGGACAGGCTGCGGCATTGCCTCGAGATAACACTGGGCGCTGTGGGGCGATCGCCGTTGGAAACTACGCCAACGACCACCATTATCCGAACTGGGACTATCAGCTAGCGCCAAAATCCCTCCAATGGGGCGGGCGATGGACCGGAACCCCCTTTGCCATGCCCTATGGATGCTTGGTGCCTGCAACGGTAGACGGGCTGCTGGTATGCGATAAAAATGCATCGGTATCCCATATGGCGAATGGAGCAACGCGGTTACAGCCGGTGGTCACTGCACTGGGGCAGGCTGCTGGGATGGCGGCGGCGCTATGCGTGGAGCAAAATTGCCAGCCTCGCGAGCTCGCCGTTGAGTATGTACAAGAGGCATTGTTAGGTGACCCCATTGCGCCGGCAGCCGTTATTCCTAGCTTTGACGGACTGACGGAAAACCACGGTGGCGATCAGAAAAATTGGCTAAAGCAGCAGCGCAAGTTTTGCGTCAGTCCGGATACGTATCCCAGCAACGGATGTTGTGGAGAAGCGACACCTCCGAAGCCTTCTGAAACTGCAACGATCGCTCGAGGTTCAGTGGAGCGAGAAGATGCAAACCAAGTTTACTTATGGACAGATCCCACCCACGGCTGGGCAAATCAACGGTGGCAATTGGTCACGCTGCATCCCTCCGTTGCGCATCAGTTAGCCCAGCTTCAGCATGGACAATTTATCGGTGTAAAAGCGCATCCCAATAGCTCGGGTAACTGGCTGCTCGTTGAGGCGGTTAATGACTAACGTTGAGTCTCATTATTCTTGCCCCTGAATCAACTCCACGCTATTGCCGTCAGGATCCTTAACTACGTTGCTATCTTTTCCGTTTAATAGCGCTTCAAAGGTAGGATTTGTTGCCCGTTCCAGCCCCAGTCGGATTCGCGTCACCGGGCGCTTTCCAGCCGGATAAAGTTCGAGCGTTATGCCACCAAAGGTGCAGGAATAATGCTTGGGTCCCTGGCCATGCTGTTCTTCAACCAAATCAAACCCCAAGCTGCTATAAAATTTAGCCGATTTCGCTAAGTCACTGACATAGAGCACAAAATAATTCAGTTGCATCGGCGTTCGCGGAGAGGATCATCAGCCACCTTTTCAATTTATCGTTAAATAAAGCTGTAATTGCCTTTAATAAAGTCAGTTCGACGACAATTTTTCCCTTCACAATAGGAGAAACGGGACGAGCCTGTATTGCTGTCAAGCTGATGTCTTGATAAGTTTCCCCCCTTAGCCCCAATCCCTATCCACGTATGTCCACTGTTTCTCCCTCCCTCGATCCTCGCCAGAAGGTGGCTACGGATCCTCGCGATCGCTTTCTAATCACTTTTGCTCCTATCTCCTTGGATGAGGTTTACCAGCAGGCAAGCGACCATAGCTGTGGGGCGGTGGTAACCATGAGCGGCACGGTGCGATCGCAAACGGATGGTCGGGCAGTGGTGGCGCTGGAGTATCAAGCTTATGAACCGATGGCGATCGCGATTTTTCAGAAAATCGCCCAAAAAATCCGCCACACGTGGCCAGATGCCAGCCACGTGGTGATTCACCATCGCACCGGACGGCTCACCCTCGGCGATATCAGCGTACTGGTCGCCGTAAGTTGTCCCCATCGCACCGAAGCTTTTGCCGCCTGCAAGTTTGCCATTGATACCCTGAAGCACAATGCGCCCATTTGGAAAAAGGAACATTGGGCAGATGGCGCTAGCGAATGGGTCAGTATTGGAGCCTGCGAAGAGGGCAAGGATTTGGAGCTATTGGGGTAAGTGTTGGGGTAAGTCAACCGGCGTAACCGTATAGCTGCCGAATACTTTGCACACTTCCGTATGGCAGCGCAGTTCTTCCAGGGCGTCCTGGCTAGCGGTGCTGTCTAGTCCCCCTTCCCAGTCCACAAAAAATAGGTATTCGCCGAAAGACCGACGGGTGGGGCGCGATTCTAGGCGACAGAGGTTTAACCCGCGATCGCTCAAAATTTGTAATGGCTTCAACAGGGCACCGGGCACATTAGGCACCGTAAACGCAATGGAGGTAAAGTCACCGACGGTTTTGGGGGCATCCCGGCGCACAATCCAAAAGCGGGTGCAGTTGCCGGGATGATCGCTAATATTGGTAGCGAGGGTGGGTACGTTGTGAAGCTGACCGGCGCGGGCGGAGGCGATCGCCCCACTGGCTGGGTCCTGTGCCAAATCTCCTAGGGCTTCGGTGGTGGAGGCGGTGGGAATAAGCTGGACCTGGGGCAGCGTTTCCTTGAGCCACCGCTGACATTGTCCAAGGGCTTGGGGATGGGAATATACGGTTTTGAGATGGTCCAGGGTCGCGCCGTGGGACAGCAGCACGTGGGCGATCGCTAACTCCACCGCCTGTTGCACATGAAGGGTATCCAACTGCCACAGGGTATCTAAAGTGGTGGTGACGCTGCCTTGGATAGCGTTTTCCACAGGAATTAGCGCCAGGTCCACCGAGCCATCAGCCGCCGCTTGCAGAGCCTGGGCAATGCTGGGATAGGGGCACAGTTGGGCTCGCTTCTGGTCCGGAGCAATAAACTGCTGCACGTAACCGAGTGCCGCCGCTTCAGCGTAGGTGCCCGGCGGTCCTAAATGGGCGATCGCAATAGGGGAAGAAAGCAAATCAGCAGCGGCGGAACACATGGGCAAAACGACGACAAATCGGCGGCTCGGGGCAAAAGTCGACACAGGTAATCCGTTCAACCATAGGCTTAAAGACCGTAGATTTAAAGACCATTTCCAGGGACACTAGTTTAGCGATAAGTAAATGGAAACGTTTTGCCGCGTTGCGGGGCGATTTTATGAGCTGATTTTTAGCCAGCTAGATTGCCTTTCGTCGCCATTTTTATTGCTGTTGTTATTGCTGTTTTCACTGCCGTTGCTAACGTGCCCACTTAGCGTCTCGATATTTGCCGTTTTCAAAGTAGCGTTGGCTTATTGAACGTTCGCTGAGCTTTGACTGAACTTTGTCCTAACGTTCAACCAACCTCCGACTTTTGATCCTTTTTTCGTCGTTTCTTCCGTTGTTTCTTTTCCGTTGTCCATCCAGCGTTTATGGCTGATTCTTCCTTTACTAAATTTAGCGCTGCCCAATTTGCGGAACTGGCGATCGCCCCCCGCGACACAACCAACGACGCGCCCAACTTAAATCGCCAATCATTGAACACCTATTTGGGAGAGTCCCAGCGGGTGGTGGCAGCAATGGGTCAAGGGTCGCGATGGGAATCATTAGGCGACAAAAAATTTCGTTTAGCCCTGCGTCCCCTGTCAATTTTCGGGTTAACCTTCGAACCCACCGTGGACCTGAAGGTGTGGCAAGACAAAGAAAAGGTGCTGCGGCTGCGATCGCTAGACTACGATATGGCGGGCATTGACTATATCAACCAAAAATTCACCCTGCAGCTATTCGGACGGCTGCGAGTCATCGAACGAGAGGGCGAGATTTATCTGAAGGGCATGGCGGATTTAGGGGTCAGCCTGATTATGCCGCCCCCCATCAGCTACTTGCCGGAAACCGTGATCACCAGCGCCGGTAATGGATTGCTGGCCAGTGTGTTGAAAACCATCCACCAGCGCCTGTGCGAAAACCTGGTGGCGGATTACCAACAGTGGGCGAAAGAAACGGTGCAGGATGCAGCTTAGGGTACGCCGTCCCCTTGAATAATTTGTTTAGAGGTGGTCAAACTTTCTAGGCCAATGGGACCGCGACGATAGCCCTTTTGGTTGGACATGCCGAGCAAAATTGATCCGCTGCCGCGAGGGTTTCGCTGGAATCGCGGCGATGCGTTGATGTGGATCGACGCCGATTCTAGCCCCAGGGCAAATTCGTGGGCTTCTTGGTAAGACTCGGTGACGATGCAGTCAGCGTGGTTGCTGCTGTTGGCGCGGATCCACGGCAGCGCCTCTTCCAAACCGGTGACCAAACGTAACGCTACGGTTTTTGATAAGTAGGGCGATCGCCATTCTCCGTCACTCGCTAACACCAGCTCCGGAAATTCACGACACAGGGTATCGTCGCCGCGCACTTCAAAGCCCTCCGCCTGAAGGGAATCAATCAACATCGACACCGTAGGGCGGCTGTGGCGATCATTCACCAGCACCTTTTCCACAGCATTTACCGCATCCGGCTCATTGCCATGGCTATCGCGCACCACCCAGCGCACCGTTTCCACGTCTCCCGACGATGCCCAGTACAAATAACAATTGCCCAATGCTGCCTGCAGCACCGGCACCGTGGCTCGCTGACTTACCTGGAACACCCACTTGGGTCGACCGTAGGGAATCACCAAATCTAAGTAGCGGTCCTGCACCACCAGATCCCGCACGTAAATATCCTGCTCCGACGGCAGCACCACCAAACAATCCTCCGGTAATTTGCTGGCGGCTAGTCCCTTCGACAATGCCTGGGCGATCGCCCGATTCGTATGTTGCGCCTGGCGACAGCCAAACAGCACCACGCTATTGCCCGTTTTAATCCCCATTCCCGCCATAATTGCCCCCAGCTCCGGCAGAGCTTCGTACACGAGCGCCACCACTCCCAGGGGACGTAGCTGGGAAAAACTTTGGCAGTGGTGCATGGGATAGGGCGATCGCACCGCCTGGCGAATGGGATCCGGCAAATTCCCCAGCCGTTCTAAAATTTCAACCATCTGGTCCAAGCGCTCCGGCGTCAACTTCAGCCACCGCAGCACCACCGGGGACAAATCCACCTCCCGGCTCGCTTCTAGATCCAGGGTATTCGCCTCCAAAATCAAGTCCGCCGCCTGCTTCAGCGCCTCCGCCATCGCAAACAGCCCCTGGCTGCGATCAGCACTGCGGGTGACCATTAACCGCTGCTGTGCCTCATTAGCAACCCTCAGTACCGTGAATAGGTCAACGCTATGACCTGGATCCGTAGCCTCTGAATTGACCGTCATAAGTGCAAGTGCCTCGAACTAACCCCAACTTAAACGCAGGAGCAAAGCCCTACAGCACTATACCCTTGCCATAGCCTCAGGAAATCCCCAGCCCTTAACAATAGACCCGCCCCTACCTAAAAGAGAGGAGCGGGTCATCAATGAAGTACAGCGAGGGCGAGCGATCGCCAAATCTGCTCAGTCAAAATCGTTACACTTCAGCACCTAAGCTTTAGAACCTAAACTAAAGCAGTCAAGCAGCGCCAAAGTCACATCCCCTGAAGCTACACCGTTGCTGGCTGCTCAGTGGGAGCCACCACTGACGGCTGGAACATTTCTCGCACCTGGTCAGCAATTTGGGGACTGGTTAATCCCAACGCCGCCTTAGACTCCGCCGGAGTGGCGTGGTCCACCAGCTTATCGGGAACCCCAATACGTTTCACCGGCACACAGACACCAGCGTCCATCAAGGATTCCATCACCGCCGAACCAAAGCCCCCCTGCAAACAGCCCTCTTCCAGGGTCACCACCTTTCCGATGCGCCGCGCTAAGGGCATAATCAGCGCCTCATCCAAAGGCTTTACAAATCGAGCATTAACCACCGTAGCTTCGATGCCATGCTCGCTCAGCATTTCGGCCGCTTGCAACGCAGGGCTAACCATAGTGCCGTAGCCCACCATCAACACATCGTCGCCGGTACGCAACACCTCGCCCTTGCCCACCGGCAATGCTTCCCAGCCTTCGTCCATAAGGGGCACCCCCAAACCGCTGCCCCGAGGGTAACGAAGGGCGATGGGACCACTGGTGTGGTTAACAGCGGTAACCAGCATTTTCTGTAATTCCGCCTCGTCCTTAGGAGCCGCCACGGTCATATTGGGAATGCTGCGCAGGTAGGCGATATCGTACAGCCCCTGGTGAGTAGGACCGTCCGCACCAACGATGCCCGCCCGGTCCAGACAGAAAATCACCGGTAGGTTCTGAATGCACACGTCGTGAATGATCTGGTCGTAAGCCCGCTGCAAGAAGGTGGAGTAAATTGCCGCCACGGGACGCATTCCTTCACAGGCGAGCCCGGCGGCTAACGTCACCGCGTGCTGCTCCGCAATACCCACGTCGATGTACTGGTTCGGCAGCTTGGCTTGAAATTTATCAAGACCGGTACCGGTAGCCATGGCGGCGGTGATGGCTACAATGCGTGAGTCCCTCTCCGCCAGGGCAGTTAAGGTACTGGCAAACACCTTGCTGTATTTTGGCGGCGTCGGTTTAGTGGAGGGCTTCGCTTTACCGGTGTCTAGGTCAAAGGCAGACTGGGCATGGTAGCTCACCTGGTCTTTTTCGGCGATCGCGTATCCTTTCCCCTTGGTGGTCGCCACATGCACCAACACCGGTCCCTTTTGCTTATGCCCTTCCTTAAAGGTGGCAATCAGTTCTTCCAAATTGTGACCGTCTACGGGACCCATGTAAGTGAAGCCCAGCTCCTCAAACACCGCGCCCACCTTGGACACCGCTAACCGCTTCATACCCTCTTTAACCCGCTTCAGGTCAGGCGTCAGAGTTTCTCCCACAAAGGGAAGCTGCTTGAATTGCTCCTCCAGGTTATCCGTCAGAAACTGCATCGGTTCACTGAGGCGCATTTTATTCAGGTAGCGCGACATGGCTCCCACATTGGGAGAAATAGACATGTCATTGTCGTTAAGCACCACCATAAAGCGGGTGTCCGGCATGTGCCCAGCGTGGTTAATCGCTTCCAGAGCCATCCCACCGGTCATGGCTCCATCGCCAATCACCGCCACGGATTTATAGTCTTCCCCCTGCATATCCCGCGCCAGAGCCATCCCCAACGCAGCGGAAATACTGGTGGATGCGTGACCTGCACCAAAGTGGTCAAATTTGTTTTCACAGCGCTTTAAATATCCAGCAACGCCTCCCTTTTGGCGCAAGGTATGAAAATCTTGATAGCGCCCGGTGATGAGCTTGTGGGGATAGGCTTGGTGCCCCACATCCCACACCACCTTGTCTTTGTCTAAATCTAAGGTTTGGTAAAGGGCTAAGGTTAGCTCCACCACCCCCAGACCGGGTCCCAGGTGACCGCCGCTGGCCGCGATTGTTTTCAGGTGCTTTTCACGGATTTGACGGGCAATTTCTTCCAACTGGGCAATAGACAGCCCGTGGAGCTGGTTCGGGTGGGTGATTTCACTCAGATGCATATGCGGTTAACTCACGGGTGGAAGGTGGGCGACGGTGGGAACAGCCTGGCTGGGCATGGATTGATCAATATGCCTCAACGAGTCGTTACCGGCGGGTACCGAAGGTTGTTTGCCAAACATTTATCATCACCAAAAACTTACCGGAAAGCGAATATTACGAGGGTGAATTTTGGTGGTGTCGCCGTAAAACACAAGGTTAAACAGAGTCAGGCAATTTAGGGCGTGTCATCAATTAAGGGTTAGAAGCTAGACGTAGTAGGGAGTACGTCCCCTTTCAAAACAAAAAAGTTTAGGGCTGAAACCCTTAGGGTCAATAGCTTTGAAATTTAAATGATGAGAGCCCCCAAACCTGGATGGAGAGAGCTTCTTTCGGAGCTACGCTATTAATCGTATCGTTTCCCACGGTTTCGGTGCCGTTCTGAGCGATCGCTTTGGGCATCTAGAGTTTTACAGGATTGTCGGTGCAGACACTAGGCGAACGATGTGGAAAACCCGCCCTGTCTACCCCAAAAAGCCCCACCATCTCCACAACCATGTGCCGAAGTTTCCACCGTTTTTGGAATTGTGCTCCCAAATTCACCCCATGGACAGGGGCAGAGAACTTAATTTGAGTTCAAAAAGCTTAAATAGCTAAAAACGAGGAAACGATCCCGTTGGGCGTATTCAACCTCTGGCAAAACCAATGATGTGAAGTGCCTGAGTTGATTGCTGAAATTATTGTTGACGGTGAGTGCTGTCTTTACAGGTCCTGGCGAAACCCTTTTAGCAGCCTTGTCCTAGCTTATTTGCTGTAGTACATGTCACAGTTTCCCGCTTTTTTTCCGGGTCACTTCGAGATAAGCTCAAACGCGCCGGATATGTCGTCACAACACTGCATCAAAGCAGGACACACCGTGGTTACCCTTACCCCTAACCCCAGTTTTAGCGTTACCCTTCGTGTGCAAATGCCAAACCAGGTGGGCATGTTGTCCCAGGTGATTCAGGCGATCGCCTCGGTGGGGGGGAATGTGGGCAATATTGAGCTGGTGGAACAAACCCGGCAGCACACGTTGCGGGTTATTACGGTGGACACGTCGAGTTTGGAGCACGCCGACCAGGTGATTGGTGCGGTGAAAGAGCTGGGGGATATTACGGTGCTGGAGGCGTCGGACCGCACCTTTGACCTGCACCAGGGGGGCAAGATTTCCGTTACCAGCAAAATTTCCCTAGAGCGCCAGTCTGATTTAGCCATGGCCTATACGCCGGGGGTGGGCCGGGTGTGTAAGGCGATCGCCGCAGAACCCGACCAGGTTTACAAGCTAACGGTGAAGCAAAATATGGTGGCGATCGTGTCCGACGGCAGCGCCATTTTGGGACTGGGTAATTTGGGTCCCGAGGCGGCCATGCCGGTGATGGAAGGCAAAGCGATGCTGTTTAAAGAATTTGGCGGCGTGGATGCGTTCCCCATTTGTGTGGCAACCCAGGATGCCGATGAAATTGTGGAAACGGTGAAGCGCATTGCCCCGGTGTTTGGGGGGGTGAATCTGGAGGATATTACCGCTCCTCGCTGCTTTGAGGTGGAACAAAAACTGCGGGAGGCGCTGGATATTCCCGTTTTCCACGACGACCAGCACGGTACGGCGGTGGTGTCCCTGGCAGCGCTTACCAATGCCCTGCGGTTTGTGGGCAAGGGGTTGGGGGATATTCGCATTGTGATTAACGGTGCCGGAGCAGCGGGCATTGCGATCGCCCAGCTATTACAAACGGCGGGGGTGAATCAACTGTGGATGTGTGATTCTAAGGGGTTGATTACCAGCGATCGCGCCGATTTAAATCCCAGCAAGCGCGCCTTTGCGGTGCCCAAGCCCCCCAATGTGACTGGAAATGCCACCCTCGCCGATGCCATGAAAAGTGCCGATGTGTTCTTAGGAGTCAGCGTGCCTGGGATGGTGACGCCGGAAATGGTGGCATCAATGGCTCCTAAGCCCATTGTGTTCGCCATGGCTAATCCCATTCCGGAAATTCAGCCGGAGCTGGTGATAGACCAGGTGGCGGTGATGGCTACGGGGCGCAGCGATTATCCCAACCAAATTAATAACGTGCTGGCTTTCCCCGGCATTTTCCGCGGGGCGTTGGACTGTCGCGCTAGCCAGTTCACCACCAAGATGTATTTGAATGCGGCGCTGGCGATCGCCTCCCTCATTCCCCAGGATGAAATCGCTGCCGACAACATTGTGCCGTCGGTGTTCGACCCTCGCGTTGCCGAGGTGGTATCCGCCGCTGTCCAGCAAGCGGCCCGGGAAGACGGCGTTGCCCGTCAGTAAGCGCATCTGTGCCGTTCACCCCATGATATTCATCCCATGAAAAGCCCCCTTGCGAAGGGGGATGCTAAACACGACACTGCGGTGAAGATTTAGGAGGATGCGGGTGGGCTGCTATCTACCACTGAGCCACTGACTGTTACCGAGAACTACTGAGCAGAGACAGTGAAATTAAACGGCACATTTTGAGAGGTGCCAGATCGCCGTCCCACTTGCACCTGATATTGCCCGCTCATCCAATAGCCTTCCATTTCTGCTACGCCGTTCGCGGCCTTAATGCAGTACTCACCACCGGGGCCAGTGACGAACAGCACCAAGGGACCGTCATCGACGCTAACCCGCAAAGAATCTTGGTCTGATGCCAAATTTAAGGTAAAAGTCTGGGATAGTTCACCACAGCTGTGGGCACTACCGTTAGTGGCAACACCAGAGCGGCTGGCGTTGGAGAAATTGGAACCTACCTGGATTTGTTCGGCCGCCAACGCTGGCGCTGCCGAGCCCAAGGCGATCGCTGCCAACGCCCCACCGAATCCGCGCCGAAGCCACTGAGTCAGCTTCACGCCGTTGAGAATTTTCGAATTTTTAATTTGAGTGGTTTGGGATGTCATTAGCCCTGCCTCCGAAATGTAATGGGGCTGGTTGGTAGATGTGCCGTTGAAGGGGCGAGCACTCCAGCCGGTACAGAAAGCTAGGCGACCACCCCATGCATTTAGTATCGCCAAACTTATCGTTCACAGTGAACAACACCGGTCTCCTCTTAAAGTGTCACAGCAGCGGAAAGCCGCCCTAATTGGCGTTTTTCTCTATAGCAGCGCCCCATATCCCCAAGGCGGCACACCGGCAATTGCTCCCGTCTGAGCCTTAGAGCTAATTTATAAAGTAAATCTTAATTAGCTAACCTGCGCATCATCAAGT
>ERZ1740067.392-NODE-392-length-35435-cov-8.493725_pt1 | contig 35435 bp, 27 predicted proteins | sample MGYA00581736_ERZ1740067 | MGnify/ENA primary metagenome ERZ1740067 (study PRJEB43018, sample SAMN04849236) | marine metagenome | isolation source: floating plastic debris | place: Pacific Ocean | collected 2008-08-27 | study: EMG produced TPA metagenomics assembly... | reverse complement strand
GGGATCGCGGCACCGATGCCGCTGGTGAATATCGACACCGATATGATCATCCCCAAGCAATTCCTGAAGACGATCAAACGGTCCGGCCTTGGCGCTAACCTCTTTGACGAGATGCGCTTTGACCGCGAGGGCAACGAAATCCCCGATTTCGTGCTGAACCAGCCGCAATATCGCGAGACCGAGATTCTGGTGGCCGGTGACAACTTTGGCTGCGGGTCGTCCCGCGAGCATGCGCCATGGGCCATCAAGGATTTTGGCATCCGCTGCGTGATCTCCACCAGCTTTGCCGACATCTTCTACAACAACTGCTTCAAGAACGGCATCCTGCCCATCGCACTGCCCCAAGAGGCCGTCGATGTGCTGATGAAGGACGCCGAAAAGGGATCGAACGCCCGCATGACCGTCGATCTGGAAAACCAGACCGTGACGACCTCGGATGGCGAAAGCTTTTCATTCGAGGTGGACGCGTTCAAAAGGCGGTGCCTGCTCGAAGGGCTGGATGACATTGGCCTGACCATGGAAAAGGCCGAGAGCATCGACGTTTACGAGGCGCAAGCGGCCCAGGCGCGCCCTTGGGTCTGAGCCCGAGTTAACCAAGGCACGGCATATCAGAGGCGCCTCGATATGCCGGCCACCGCGCGCTCACACAACATGTTGCGCCCTGCCTCATTCGCGCCTCAGAAATGATGCACAAACGCACCACACCTTCCCTCAAATTGCCCGACCGTTAACGTCCTATTAACCACGAGACTTGTGACATCGGGTCAATCAAGGCAGAAATACGGCCAAATTGAGGCACCCGCCTGACCCGGTGGGATCAAGTTGGAACAAGCCGCGGCAGCGTATCGCGGCTGGCCAGTTTGAAGGGATCGAAGACGTGATTGCACGTATGACGAGCGCGGCTGCGCGCGCTGTTCTGGTGGCTTTGCTGATTGCAACGCCGTCTCTCGTAGTGCCGGATGTGTCGATGGATACGTCACAGATAACTGTGCTGATCGCCCTCATCGCGGCCGTTCTCACCTTTATCGAATACAATGCGGCAAGCCCCAGCATTGTTGAGTTCCGCGATGCCGCCCCGTTCAACCGGCTACGCTTCGCGGCCCTCTTTGCAACCGTGCTGACACTATCGTTCATCCTCAAGGGCAAGGTCGACCCGTCCGCGACCACGCAGGCGCTGACCTCGATCGGTACGATCGTCGGCAACAGCATCGACTTCCCCTATAGCCCGGTGCGCATGGTCGTGCTGATGCTGCCCGACGGCTCCGAAGAGGAGCTGGTACAATCGGTCCGGACCGCTGCCGGCATGGCCTATTTCAGCTCGCTGTGCGCGATGACGGCGTTCCTGTTCCTGGTCCGCATCCTTGGCTGGCCGATGCGCCACGGCGCGTTCAACGTGTGGGTCAACATGCCCCTCTTTGACCCGACGGCGGGCGGCGACGTGCTGCACCGGCTGCACCGGGACGCGCGGATCAACATCGCGCTGGGGTTCCTTTTGCCCTTCATGATCCCGGCTGTGGTCAAGGCGGCGTCGGACCTGCTAAACCCGATCTCGCTCGACTCGCCACAGACGCTGATCTGGACAATGACCGCATGGGCCTTTCTTCCCGCCAGCATGATCATGCGCGGCATCGCGATGCACCGCATCGGCGAGATGATCCGCGACCAGCGCGAGCGCGCCTATGCCGCGGTGGACGGCGAATTGCAGCCGGTCTGATCCTTCTGGCCGGTGCGCTGCTCAGCGGCAGTGCCCTGGCCGACACCTACCGCATCGCCACCTTCAACACCGAATTGGCCCGCGACGGTCCCGGCCTTTTGCTGCGCGATATTGCGCGGGGCGGGGACGATCAGATCGAGGCTGTTCTGGCAGTGCTGGCGGCAGCGGACGCCGACATTGTCGCCCTGCAAAGCTTTGACTTTGACCTGACGGGCGAGGCGCTTACGCGCTTTGCCGCGCTGGCCGGGTACGACCACCACTTTGCACTGCGGCCCAACACCGGCATAGCCACGGGCCTCGACATGGATGGCGACCGCCTGCTGGGCGGCCCACGTGACGCCCAAGGCTACGGGCGGTTCACAGGCCACGGTGGCATGGCGGTGCTGTCGCGCTATCCCATTCGTGCCGACGCGGCGCAGGATTTGTCGGCCTTGTTGTGGGAGGATATCCCCGGCGCATTGCTGCCCGAAGTGCAGGGCGACCCGTTCCCCAGCGCCGAGGCGCGCGCCGCACAACGCCTGTCGACGACCGGCCACTGGATCGTGCCCATCGACCTGCCCGAGGGCCCGCTGCACCTGATGACCTTCCACGCCAGCCCGCCGGTCTTTGACGGCCCCGAGGACCGCAACGGGCGCCGCAATCACGATGAGCTGCGGTTGTGGCAGATGATCCTCGACGGCGCTTTCGGGCCTGCTCCTGCAGCCCCCTTTGTGCTGGCGGGCGACGCCAACCTCGATCCCGAGGATGGCCAGGGCCGCAAGGCGGCAATCACCGCCCTGCTGTCCGACCCGCGCCTTCAGGCCACCGCACCCCAAGGGTTTTCTGGCACCGACACCGTGGATTGGGACGACCCCGTGCCGGGCGATCTGCGGGTCAGCTATGTCCTGCCCTCGACCGACCTGCGCGTGGTGGACAGCGCCGTGCTGTGGCCCGCGCCCGACGATCCGCTGGCCCGGATCGCGGCCACGGCCAGCCGCCACCGTCTGGTCTGGGTGGACCTTGCCATTCCGGCCGCGCCCGAGTAGGCGAAACCCAAGCGAAACAAGGAGCCTGCGCATGTCCACCCCCACCCTCTTGATCCTGCCCGGCGACGGTATTGGCCCCGAAGTGATGGACCAGGTCACCCGCATCATCGACTGGTTCGGGGCCAAGCGAGACATGCCCTTTGACGTGACCACCGACCTTGTCGGCGGCGCGGCCTATGATGCACACGGAGTGCCCCTGCACGACGACACGATGGCACGCGCCCAAGAGGTTGACGCCGTGCTGCTCGGCGCCGTGGGTGGGCCCGCCTATGACGATCTGGATTTCTCGGTCAAACCCGAGCGGGGCCTCCTGCGCCTGCGCAAGGAGATGGACCTGTTTTCCAACCTGCGCCCCGCGCAGTGTTTTGACGCGCTGGCCGATTTCTCGTCGCTGAAAAAGGACATCGTGGCGGGCCTCGACATCATGATCGTGCGCGAGCTGACCTCGGGCGTCTACTTCGGTGAGCCGCGCGGCATCATCGAGGAAGGCAATGAACGCGTGGGCATCAACACCCAGCGCTACACCGAATCCGAGATCGAGCGCGCTGCGCGTTCCGCCTTTGAACTGGCCATGCGCCGGGGCAAAAAGGTCTGTTCGATGGAAAAGGCTAACGTGATGGAAGCCGGTATCCTCTGGCGCGAGGTCGTGACCCGCGTCGGCCTGGATTACCCGGAGGTCGAGCTGAGCCACATGTACGCCGACAACGGCGCGATGCAGCTGGTGCGCGCGCCCAAGCAGTTCGACGTGATCGTGACCGACAACCTCTTTGGTGACATCCTGTCGGATTGTGCCGCGATGCTCACCGGCTCGCTGGGCATGCTGCCCTCCGCCTCGCTCGGCGCGCCCATGGCCAACGGACGGCCCAAGGCGATGTACGAACCCGTGCACGGCTCCGCCCCCGACATCACGGGTCAGGGCAAGGCCAATCCCATTGCCTGCATCCTCAGCTTTGCCATGGCACTGCGCTACTCATTTGATCAGGGGGACGAGGCCACGCGGCTGGAAAACGCCATCGAAAGCGTCCTGGCCTCCGGCGCGCGCACGGCGGACCTTATGGGACCTGAAGGCGGCACGCCGCTTTCTACGTCACAAATGGGCGACGCGATCCTTGCTGCACTCGACGCAAGCCTCTGAGCGAATAGGACGGCAGCACGCCGTGACGACAGGGTCAGCTGACGGACGAGGCGTCAGCGTCGCCTCCAACAGCGTGGCCTGAAAACACTCCGTCGGGGCCGGCTCGGGCACTGTGATCATAGCGTGTTGCGCGCGATCCATGGCCCGACCGCCCCAAGATCAGGCCCGCTGACGTCTGGACATTCCACGCTGGCCCGCTATGCAAAGCGGGCCACAACCTCCCGGGGCGCTTGCTATGTCTTCCAATGCCAAAGGGGCGCTGCTCGCGCTCATCGCCTTTGGGCTGTTTTCGACCCACGACGTGTTCATCAAGACGCTGGGGGCCATCTATTCCCCGATCCAGATCGTGTTTTTCAGCGTTCTGCTCAGCTTTCCCCTGGCCACGATCATGTTGATGCGCGACGCCAAGCCCGGCACGCTGCTGCCCGTGCACCCTTGGTGGATGGCGGTGCGGACGGTGGGCGCCGTCGTCACGGGCGTGTCGGCATTCTTTGCCTTTTCCAATCTGCCGCTCACCCAGACATATGCGATCCTCTTTGCGACACCCTTGCTGATCACCCTCCTGTCGATCCCCATCCTGGGCGAAAAGGTGCGCCTGCCACGCTGGATTGCCGTGATGGTGGGCCTTGCAGGCGTCATGGTGGTGCTGCGCCCCGGATCGACCGAGCTGACGCTCGGCCATTTCGCCGCGATCCTCGCCGCATTCAGCGGCGCCTTCGCCTCCATCGTCGTGCGCAAGATCGGGTCGGAAGAACGTACGGTGGTCATGCTCCTGTATCCGATGGTCGCCAATTTCGTGGTGATGGGGGCGGCCCTTGGCTTTGTCTACAAACCCATGCCGGTTGAGCATCTGGGGATGCTCGCCATCATCTCGGTCATGGCTTGGGTCGCCGCGCGTTTCATCATCGCAGCCTACCAGACCGGCGAGGCGGCCATCGTGGCCCCCATGCAGTATTCGCAAATCCTTTGGGCGACGGCCTATGGCCTGCTGTTCTTTGACGAAACGCCGGACCTGTACACCGGCGTCGGCGCGGGCATAATCATCATCTCGGGCCTCTTTATCGTGTTCCGCGAAAGCCGTGGCGGGAACTCGGAAAACACCCCCGTTCTGCGTACCCGCAGCCGTGTGGGCACCCCATCCGTGATGCGTATCAGTGACCTGATGACCTCGGGCCGTCACCGCGACAAGCCCCTTGCCAAAGGGGATGCGTCCGAGTAATCGGCGGCATCGGTCGGAGTGTAGCTCAGCCTGGTAGAGCACTGTCTTCGGGAGGCAGGGGCCGGAGGTTCGAATCCTCTCACTCCGACCAATGGAAATCCAACTCGTGCGCGTATCCGGTCGGCGGAATCAAAGCTGTCGAAAAGACTGAGCGATGACGCGCACGTCCTGGCACATCATACGCGACGCGATGTGCGCGGGACATCGAAACAGGGGCCTTGCCCGCGACGGTATGTTCAGCGCGGATCAAGCGCGATCTGGACAGCTTCGTCGCATCGCTTGACGAGCCCGACGGGCGCGGCGCGCCCGCAACCCTGCTCGATGGTACGACCGTGCCACGGCTGCCCAGCATACGCCGGTCGGTCTGGTCAGACACGTTCGCGGCACTGGGCGGCGGCACCACCGACAACCTGTACCGCATCGACCTGACACATGTGGCGATGGCCGGTCGTGGCAGGCTAGCGGATGGGCGCGAGGGACGGTGCCAGCTCTGGTGCGGCGTCATCAATCTTGGCCAGGACATCAACATACCACGGCGCGCCTGGCCAGGCGTCCACAGGGATCGCCCAATCGTGCAGCACTGCAAAGCTGGTGCGCATCAACGGATGATCCACCTCTGCGGTGCTGAGGCCCAGCCTGGAGCGCATCCGCAGAAAGGCGACGGTCGAAATCGGCCAGAGGAAATGCGCAGCCTCCTCGATTTCCTGTCCCGGCGCTGCATTCAGGGCACCGTTTTCGAGGTCGGAGCGCAGGGTCCGCATATGCGCATCACACAGCTCCTGCGCCCATTCAGCGGCTTTGGTCGGATCGGGTTCGGTCAGACCTACCCGCGCACAATCAAGCCAGAAGCGGTCGGGCGGGACGTGAAACGTCTCCCACTCGATGGCCTCACCCCGCGCCGCCGCCAGCATTTCGAGCGCAAAAACCCCGACACGCGCAGGCGCGCTGAAATATCCGCCCGCCCCGTCCAGCGCCTTGTATCGTCCTGACTTCAGAACGCGCAGCGCCAGTTGCTCGGTAGGGGTCACAAGGTCGAGGCGGGAGGTTGCAAGCAGTTGCAGAAGCGTCTCGCCATAGTTGGCAAGTGATGGCGTCAGGTGGTTTGGGTTGCTCTCAAAGCTCAGGACGCGCGCGTTGTCCCGCAGAAACCGCACGCGCTGCGCAATGTCGAGCGAGGCCGCGCGCACCTCCTCGGCCTGCAAAATCCAGTAGCCGAAATGCGACAAACACGCGTTTTCCACAGGGCGAAACGCATCCACCGCCCCCAACGGCGTCACATCACTTTCGTCGCTGACGTAGTAATCGAAGTCGCCGAACGCGTCTTCCACCGATGGCAGCGAAAAAATGTCATCATCATAGAGCGACAGCCAGTCTTTGATCTTGTCCTCGCTATAGGCGCTCATCACCATGCCTCCGCAATGATTTCCCCGACCGGGTTGCCTTGGCCGTCAAGCTCCACCTTGGCGTGGACTTTCGTGACATTCCCCGCCTCGGCGGATTGCCTGAATTCATTGACAGCCCGCCGTTCCGGGATCAAGCCTTCCCACGACCGGCCTCGCGTCTGGTTGCGCGCGATGGCGTCGCGTGCCCGGTCAATGCCACTGATCGCGGTGGCCGCTGCATCCTGCACGTAGGTGATTTCCCCCTGCTTGTCGCTGAGGCGCGGGAACGGCACGTCCGGCCCCATCTTTGATTTGACCTCGAACGCCACCCAGCGCGGCGCGGGCGGACGCGGGGCCGTGATCTTGGCGATGAGGTCGAGGCCATGACCGGAATAGTTCTGCAACTGCAGGGTCTTGCCGATTGTCATGTTCTTGAGGTTGAACGACCCGTCTACCGTGCGAAACACGTAGTCAACCCGCGCGTTGCGGACCGCGTTCAAAAACGCCCGTTCACCAAACAGGCCCACCGCACGGGACAGGTTGAACAGAAAGGTGCCTCCACCCATGCGAAGCGCATCGGTGATCTTGACCATTTCCGCATTGCTGCCTGCAATCGTGGCGAAATTGGCCTTGGCACCCGCGGGACAGACAAAGGTCACTTTCCACTTGTTGGCCATGTTGGGGTATTTCTGGAATGAGAAGTCAAATCCCTTGCGGGACAGTTCGCCCACCAGGTTCACCAACGTTCCACCGCGCAGTTTATCGAAGCGGCCCATGTCTAGTAGTCCCGAAAGACGTCGACCGTCGTCGCGTCCGTTGCGGGCAAGAGCGCGCCGGGGTCACCATATGCGAGGCCCGCCGGGATGATCGCAAGCGCGCGCCATTTGCCCTTGAGACCAACACCGATGTTGATCATCGCGTATGCAACCCGGGCTGCCTTTTCGCCGTCGTCATCATTGATCGCGCCGCCCAGAAGGGCAGCAGCCTCCTCAAGCGGGTTGATGCCGCGCCCTTCATTCACGCCGATAAAGCCGGTGCCGACCGCAACGGCGTCCGACAGCTCGATAGCCAGAACGAGGATGGCGGCGGCGCGCAGCGCAATCGAACCCGCGGCCACCACCGCGCCCACGCCGGACACCAGCGCAAGCACGGTGACCGCCACCAGCGCGACCTGAAAGGCCGCAGTCGCCCAACGCGAGAAATTCTGCTCGATTTCGATGGCTTCTTTCAATCGGCGCGCCAGTTGCCGCAACTGCGCATCCGTCATCGAACTGGGCGGGATATCCGGGGTAAAGCGGATCTTGTCGACCGAACGGAAGATATTGCCAAGTGACGTGGTAAAGACCGCAGGTTCGTAGTTTTCCCACAGAACCGGGTTATTCGACACCCAGTCGGACCATCCGTAAACCGCGGAAAAGGGCGTGCCGACCGGATCGTACACGATTTCGTAGTGGCCCTCGCGCCCTTCGCCGGGAAAGAACAGCGCCGCTGTCTTGATCCGGTCCTCGCGCCCGTGCTCGTCCTCGTAAGCTTGCATGAAGCGCATCCAAAACTGGGTAAATGCGCTGCCATTCATCGCAATGATCTGTTCGATGGTCAGGTTGCTGCTTGGATCCGGCAGCCCCAGCGCGATGTCCATTTGGCCCATACCCGGGGTCGGATCGTACGCCGCATAGACATCTGTTCCACATGTGCCGGTCGGGCAATCATTGGGGTCTGCGTCGGCGACGTTGACAGGCTCCATCGGCTCCATGGTCAGGTGTCCTCGTTGCGCAAGCGCGCCATGATCAGGGGGATAAGCTCGGCCTCGGGCGTGTCGCGATACCGCGCACCCCAATCGGGCAAGAGCGGATCATCGAAATAGTGCAGGCCATACGCGTCCGCCATCAACGCATGAACTTGCACGCCCACGGTCGTCTCGAACCCGATGGTGACGGCATCGCGGTAGCATTGTTCGACAAAGGCATGCACAGCCTCGGGCGTGATCCCGGTCCCGGCGCTTTGATGCGCTTTGCTAAGGTGATCGATGACCATCGGCCAATCCGCCCGCTCCCGCTCGATCAGGGACAAGAGCGCAGGCCGGCTGTCGGCACCGCGGGCCAGCGGTGGTTGATGCCAGTGATCCTTATGCGCCGTCAGATACGTTCCGATCGAGGTATTCGGCTTGATCGATGCCGTCGCGGCGGCTTGCGCATTTACCAGCGCGTGCAGCGGCGCATAGCGCGGATCATCCAGCACGCCGATCCCGTACGCCGCCCTCAAAAACGCGAGCCGCATCGCCAAAAGGCCGCTGCGCCGTCCCAGCGCACTGACACGCTCATAACTCAGACCCACGACATTTCGTGCGGCATCATGGGCAACATCCGCATCCGCAAAGGATGTGAACCGGTCGGGGAACATGCGCTGCAATTGCACGGCACCATCATCGAGGAAATCCTCGAACCGGCCTGCCTTGAAGCTGTCCAATGTGTCGGCGGTCAATTGCATCAGATCACCAGCGCCTGCGCGCTTGTCACGCCAGGCACAACGACGGCGTCGATGCCTTGGGTAAAGTCGGCGAAATCAGCAGGCCGCATCAGCGGCACCACCCGCCGCACCGTTTCGGGCGCATAAAAGCGGAACACGTACCACCGATCCTCGTCCGGGTTGTATAACTGGGTGAACTTGCGGAACTGCTTGCGCAAGCCTGCGAGCGTACTGTCGCTGCGCAGCCAGACGCCCCAGCCTTGCCCCCAGCTTTCGTCGATCAGCCAGTCTGCCGCCCGGCTGTCACCGCGAATTTCGGCCAGATAAGGCGCGTAGCGCGCAAACGTGTCTGCAGATGCGCCCTGGTAGATCGGCACATAGCGCACATCAAATCCTTGCAGGACCACCTCGATATCCGGACGGCGCGCAGCCTCGATCAGGATGAACGTACCTGTGGCGTCACCGGCATCCGCACCCTTAATCGGCGTACGCCCCATCACGGCGCGCGGTGGCGTCGCGTCAAACAAAAGCGTCCGCAGCGCATCCTGCCACGCATCACCCAGAGGCACTCGCCGCACGGGGGCGATCTGTCGATCGGAATGCGGGGCTTGCGTCATCATGGCGTGCTAGTCGTCCGTCAGCTTGGAGATACAGACCTGCGCCAGATCAAGGCCCTCGTTCACGGCGCTTTCGATGCTGTTGATCTGATCCGGCGCACCGGACGTGATCGCCACCGGCGCCTTGAGGTCGATCTTGGTCGCGCGGATCACGACCCCGCTTGAGTTGATCTCGATTGTGCCACCCGGCCCCCCAATGATGAACTTGTCCTTGGCGTGCAGGACTTGGATCTTGGAGCGCTGGAACAGCTTTTGGCCCACGGCCACTTCGGCATCGCCTTCGACCTTCATGTAGTGGTGCGCGCCCACCTCTTCTTGATGGTTGGCATGGGTGTATTCGACCCGGTGGTTGTTGACGTAGTCAAAACTGTCCTTGTCCACCTGCCGCTCGGCGTTGCGGTGAACGAATTTCTTTTCGTCCTGGCCAATGGTTTCCACGTGGTCACGGCCCACATCGATTTGCTTGTCCTGACCAATGTTTTCTTTTTGATCGACGCCCACGACCTTGCTGCGGTTGTTGCCGATCTGATGTGTCTCGTTGTGTTTGATGACCGTGTTGTGGTCGCGTTCGGCGTGCAGAAAGATCTCTTCCTCGTCCTTTTTGTCCTCGAACCGCAACTCGTTATAGCCGTCACCCTCATGCGTGTTCGTCTTGAACGTCGACCGGGTTTTGTGTTGCGGCAGGGAATAGGGCACGTCGTTGCGACCATTGTAGACGCAGCCCGTGACCAGGGGCATGTCCGGATCGCCTTCAATGAATTCGACGACCACTTCCATGCCGATGCGCGGGATGACCATGCCACCCCATCCCTGCGACGCCCAGTTCTGCGACACACGACAGCGCATCGAATACGCGTCTTCGAGATCCCAGGGAAAGCGGACAAGGATGCGCCCGTACGCGTCACAGTCGATTTCGCCTTCGCCCACGACGACGGCTGTTTGGGGGCCGTGTACGATGGGCCGCGGTGTGACGCGTTCCGGCACAAACGGAGCTGTGACCGGCGCAAAGACATAAGCGCCGGAGTAGGCATATTCGTCAGAACGCTCGGCCGAGGTGCCATAGGCTTCGGAGACAAAGTTGTGCTGCGCCGACAGGCAGATATGCGAATACCCCGTGGCTTCGGGCACCGGTTCGCCCGTCAGCTCCACGCGCATACCGGCCCGCAGGCAGATACAATCGCCAATCGCGCGGTGCCGTCTGTCCAGCGCGCGCTCCTGATCGGTGCGCAGATGCGCGACGCGCGGTCCGGTGCTGTGACCCAGGTAGTCGCCGGGAAAATCATAGCTTTCGTGTTGCCCGTTGGGATGGGCCGCGTCACCGGCATGCGACATCTCCATCGAGGCGCCGGGCGTCTTGAAATTCCAGTCGGTCAGACGAATGGCACCGGTGGTCAGGTTACGTTCCGGGAACCATTCCCAAAAGTGCTCATCGTCGGCCTGATGGTGACCATCCACGCCCCGGTAGGCGCGCACCGCCCCGGGAATTTCGCCATGCGCGCTGGCAAAATCCGTCAGAACCAATGTGTGGCTGCCGGGCGTGTGCACGAAATGATACGTGATCCCGAACCGCTCCATCAGCCGGCAGGCAAAGGCCAGATCGCTTTCGCGGTATTGCACCGTGTATTCCAGGTCTGGGTAGTCCTTTTGCAGGCGCAGCTCGAGATGTGGGTCCGCCTGGTCGGCATAGGCCGACAACACCTCTTGCAGGATGTCGACCACGGTCATGTTGTGGAAAATGCGCTGCGACCGCCGCAACCCAGCCAGCCACAGCCAGGGGCGCAGTGTCAGCTTGTAACGGTTGCCATTCTCGCCCGCACCGGCCCAGACGGCTTGGGTGACGATCCCGTCAAATGCGCGAAACCCATGGTGACGGCTGTCGATCTCGACCGTGGCATGCGTGCCTAACAGCTGGTCGAAATTGACATTCGGATCGATGGACAGCGCCTCGACCTCGTACTCGAACAGCCCATTGACTTGGTCGGACCCGTTGAACCGCATCAGGACAAGCAGGTTAGGACCCATTACCGTGGTCAGGCGGCCCAGCCGTTCATCTTGTCGAAAAATCCGGTTCATAAATGACTTTTTACTCCAGCGGATAACCGACCAGAATGAGCTGACCTTTACCCGGACCAATGAAACTGGCGACCCGCAGCCGCGCCGATAGCGCCACAGCACCGACTCGCTTTAGCCGAACCGTGTGTCACTCCCATGCGTCCTTCAACCGATGGAGGTATGATCGGCAATTGTTTGCCAACCGACGCAACTGCTGCCCGAGCTGACTGCGGCGCCAATGCGTGCGACGCCAGCGCAGTTAAACGCCGGCTCGGTCGCGTGTCGCAGCAGGCCAGCGACAATTCACATGGCGGTCGCAGAGCTGATACCGGCACGTCACAATCCCCCCCTAAACCTGATCTGTTTTCAACTGACGGGGATGACCATGATCAAATCGATTTCTCTTGCCATCGCAGCCACCCTGCTGAGTTCCGCGGCCTTTGCCGCTGACGTGTCTGGAAAGCTTGTCCTTTACACGTCACAACCCAACGCCGACGCGCAGCAAACGGTGGACGCGTTTACCGCCAAATACCCGGATGTCGAGGTGGAATGGATCCGCGACGGCACGACCAAGGTCATGGCAAAACTGCGCGCCGAGTTCGAGGCCGGCGCCCCGCAACCCGACGTTTTGCTGATCGCCGACATGGTGACCATGGAGGGGCTCGAGGCCGAAGGTCGACTGATGCCGCATCCCGACGCCGATATTTCGGCCTATGATCCGGCCCTGATGGACGCAGAAGCCCACTATTTCTCGACCAAGCTGATCACGACCGGCATCGTCTACAACACCAACGCGCCGATGGTCCCCACCTCGTACCAGGATCTGCTCAAGCCGGAAGCCAAGGACATGCTGGCGATGCCATCGCCGCTGACCTCAGGTGCCGCGACCATCCACATGGCTGCCATCACCAGCAATCCGGATCTGGGCTGGGAGCTCTATGAAGGGCTGGCGGAACAGGGTGCAAACCCGCAGGGCGGGAATGGTGGCACATACCGCGCGATTGCGGGCGGCGAAAAGCTCTATGGTTTCGTCGTCGACTTTCTCCCGATCCGCAACAAGCTCGAAGGGGCGCCGGTCGAGTTCGTATTTCCCGAAGAGGGCGTGAGCGCCGTGACCGAGCCTGTCGCGATCCTGTCCACCGCGCAGAACCCCACTGCGGCAAAGGCGTTTGTCGACTTTCTGATCTCGCCCGACGGGCAGCAACTGGCCTCTGACATGGGCTACCTGCCCGCGCACCCGGCCATTGCACCGCCCGAAGGCTTCCCGGCGCTGGATGAGATCAAGCTGCTGGATTTCGACCCGGCACAGGCGCTGGTCGATGATGCCGCCAACAAGGCGAAGTTCGTCGATATCTTCGGCGGCTGATGTTCAAACATCTCGAACGCGGCGAGGGGGTCACCCTCGCCGCTGTCGTCGCATTTATCCTGATCCTGTTTGCCTTTCCGCTGGGTCTTTTGGCGCAGGTAGCGTTTCAGGATGGGTTTGGCCCGTTCCGGGATGCGTTGGGGTCGCGCGCCGTTCCCCGCGCGCTGTGGAATTCGCTGGAAAGCGCGGGCCTGTCGGCCTGCCTCGCGCTGTTGATCGGGACGAGTGTCGGGCTCATCCTCGGGTTGACGGATGTGCGGGGCAAGGGCGTCTTCGCCTTTCTTTTCCTGATACCGATGATGATCCCACCCCATGTGACCGCGATCGCATGGATCCAGGCGCTTGGTCCCTCCTCTGCCCTGCTTCAGACCGTTGGTCTGGCACCACCGCTTGGCACAACCCATCCGCTTTATTCCCGCGAGGGCGTGATCCTGCTCTTGGGGATCCAGCATGCGCCGCTGGTGTTTCTGGTCGTGCTAGCCGCGCTCCGCAGCCTGCCCCGGGAGATGTCCGATGCCGCCCGCGTGTCCGGTGCCCCGGCGGGCCTCATGATCCGCCGCGTGGTTATACCGCTGCTGGCACCGACGCTGATCGCAGGATATGCGCTGGCCTTCGTCTCTGCGCTTGGCAATTTCGGTATCCCCGCACTGCTTGGTATTCCTGCGCGCTACACCACCCTGCCCGTCCTGATCTGGCAACGATTGGCCAGCTTTGGTCCATCAGTCCTGACGGACATGGCCGTCATCGCGTCGCTGGTCGCAGTGATTGCCGTCGCGGCGGTGGTCTTGCAACTGTGGCTCTCGTCACGGCGGCGCAACGCGCTCATCGGGCCGCCACAGCCTGCACTGGATATCCGCCTGGGGCGCAGTCGCGGCCTGGTCGAGGGTGGTTTGAGCGTTGCCATTCTGGCCACGCTCGTGCTGCCGATCACGGCACTATTTACCACGGCGCTGGTGCCCACATATGGCGTGACGCTCAGCCCCGAGACACTGACATTCAGCAACTTTTCCGAGGTTCTGTTCCGCCACTCGGTCACGGCGCGCGCGGTGCTCAATTCAACGCTGGTTGCGGCAACAGCCGCCGTTCTGCTGGCCTGCTGTGCCATGCTGGTTGCGCGCTACGCCGCTGCCCGGCAGCGCGGCCTGCGCAATCTCGGCACAGGCTTGTCGGCGGTGGCGGAGATGACCTATGCCATTCCAGGCCTCGTGATCTCGGTGGCCTTCATCCTTGCCTTTATCAAGCCTCTGCCGCTGCTTGGCGTGTCGATCTACAACACGCTCTGGATCATCCTGCTGGCCTATCTGTGTGCATTCTTTGCAATCGCGCTCAAGCCGGTCACCGCCGCCACGTTGCAACTCGACCCAGCACTAGACGAGGCGGCGCGCACCGCGGGTGCCGGGTATATGCGCAGGCTCTTGCACATCACCGGGCCGCTGGTGCTGCCAGCCGCCATGTCGGGCGCCGTCCTCGTCTTTCTGACCGCCTATAACGAGGTGACCGTGTCGGCCCTGCTGTGGTCCAGCGGGACCGAGACGATTGGCACGACGATCTTCAACTACGAAGACGGGGGGTACACCACGCTGGCCTCTGCCATGTCGGCGGTGACGGTGGTGGCGACGATTGCACTGATGGGCACCCTGGATTGGCTGGGCCGTCATGCGCCACCGGGCGTGGTGCCCTGGCGGCTTTAGCCGGGCAGGACCCAGCCCCCGGTCAGCCGGACGCCCAGCGTGTCGCCCACGCGGACAGTGTGCGGCAAGTCCAGCATCAGGCGCGTGGTTTCATCCGGCGCCATGCCGACAGCCTCCCAATGCCCGCCGCGGTAGGACACGGATTCGATCCGCAAGGATATGCCCGCGCCCTCCGGCACGACCTGTTCGGGCCGCACAAACACCGTGCGCCGCCCCGCGCCGCCACCTGCGACCGGCACATCCTGCCCCAGGATGCGGCCAACGCCCTGCGCGACATCCGCCGCGATAAGCGCACCCCGTCCAATGAACCGCGCCACTTGGGCATTGGCGGGGCGATCGTAGATGTCTTGCGGCGTACCGACCTGCAAAAAGCGCCCCGCATCCATGACCGCCATCAAATCCGACATCGCCATCGCCTCGCGTTGATCGTGAGTGATAAACAGCGTCGTCACCCTTGATCTGTCGTGAAAGGCGCGCAATTCCGTTTCCATGGCATGCCGCAGATGCGGATCGAGATTGGCCAACGGCTCGTCCATCAGGATCGTGCGCGTGTTTCCGGCCAGGCACCGCGCCAGCGCAACGCGCTGCCGTTGCCCGCCAGACAGCGCATCGGGCCGCCGGTCCGCATAGTCGGACAGCGCAACGGTCGCGAGATGTTCGGACGCCAAGCCTGCGGCCTCGGCCCGCGCCATGCCTTTGGCCTCGTAAGGAAACGACACATTGCGCGCGACGGTGAGATGCGGCCACAGCGCATAGGATTGAAAAACCACACCCACCTGACGCGCTTCCGGCGGCAGATGCGTGGCCGGGTCGAACACGGTCTGACCATCCAGCACGATCCGTCCCCGATCCGGAGTTTCCAGCCCCGCGATCGCCCGGAGCAAGGTGCTTTTGCCGCAGCCCGACGGGCCGACCACACAGAAAAACGCGTTCTCCGGCACCTCGAACGAGATGTCATCCAAAGCGACATGCTGGCCGAACGTCTTGCGCAGCGCCTCAACGAAAATACCCATGGCTGTCCGGTATCACACTTTCCCTTGGGCGCAGCATGACGCAGCGATCAGACCGACCTAGCGCACCATCGTCATGCGATCCCAATCGGCATAATCCGGCGTCCCCTCGCCCACCACCTCGCCTGCATAGCCAAATTCGACCATATGGGCGAGCGTTGTTGTTTCGGTGGCAAAGATGACGCTGTACGCCTCGGGCAACGCGGCGGAGGACAAAAGCCGCGTCGCGCCAAAGTCGGGCCAGCCCGCGTGGTTCGTGCCCCGCGGGGCCGAGACGGGGATGCCATGCAGTGACCCGGTCAGGGGCAGGTGGCAATGGCCGTGAAAGATGTGGCGGATCTTGTCGCGATGCGGCGCAACCGTCTCGGCAAAGCGGTCGGCATCCAGCAGCATGATCTTGTCCATCGGTTCGATCCGGATCGGCACCGGGTTGTGGTGCATGAAGATCCAGATCGGGCCATCTGCCTGTTCCAGCTGCGTCGACAGCCACGCCGCCCGATGCGCGCAGTAGTGCCCGGCATGGGTTTCCGGCCCCCAGGTATCGAGGCACAGGGCCGTGCCGATGGTCAGGGGCACGGCATATTGCACAAACCCGTCATCGTTGAAGAGGTCGGGAAAGGTGCGGACAAAAGTCGGACGATCATCGTGATTGCCGATCATCAGGTGCACCGGGATGGGCAGATCGGCCAGCTGCAGCTTGAGCCGGGCATAGTCGTCGGCGTCGCCCCAATCCGACAGATCGCCGGTGATAAACAGGGCCTCCGCATCAGCATGCAGGGCCATGGCGTGGGCGAGCCCCTTGGCAAAGTTCGCGTTGGGATCGCGTCCGCCAATCGTATCCCCCGGCTTGGTCTGGTGGATGTCGGTGAAGTGCAGCAGTTTCATGAATGTCGCCTCAGGGCTTGCGAGGAGGGGACCGAGGGGCGACAGCACGCCCCTCGGTGCATGATTTACGAGCCGGAGGGCAGCAGGTCCTGCACCTCTTCGGTCAGCTCTTCCTGCAGCTCTTCCATATCGTCAAACTCACCTGTCACGATGCCTTCGAGCCCGTCATAGATCACCTGCGTTGCGGCCAGACCGTTGTCGCCGGGATAGGCCTGCCATTCGCGCAGCAGGGGCAGCTGACGCACCGCGGTCGCCTTGGCGGGGTTGTCGGCGTAGAAATCGGCCAGGATGATCTCGTTCGCGGCCTGGTTCGGCGGCATGTAGCCCGTCGTGCGGGCCACGTCGGCAGCCCCCTCGCCCGAGGTGATGAACTTGAGCCACGCCCAGGCCGCTTCCAGCTCTGCCGGGTCATCGGAGGTCGACACCAGCATGGCCGAGTTGCCGCCCGCAGGCAGACCCATCGGGCCGGACGCCTCGATGCCGGGGAATTCGGCTGTCACCAGCGTGAAATCCCCCATGGCCCGTTCCACCGCACCGACGGCGGAGGTCGACCAGTACATCATGCCCAGATCACCGGCGGAGAACGACGCAAGCGCTGCCTTCCATTCCAGGTTTTGCATCTCGCACCCGCGGAAGATGTTCTGCATGGTGTTGAGGGCGGTCAGGCCCTCGTCCGTGTCCAGCTGGAAATCGGCGTCCTGCACGGTGGGTTTGTCCTGGCTCCACATCAGGGCCTGGAGGAACCAGTTGCCAGTGATGTTCCAGCCCCAGAACATCGGGTTGTCGACGCCGGCCTCGCGCAGATTGACGCACGCCTGCACGACCTCTTCCCACGTGCTGGGCAGGATGGTCTCCTCGAATCCGGCCTACGCCATCACTTCCATGTTGTAATAGCCGACGGGCAACGAGATCGAGAAGGGCAGACCGTGCACCGCGTCGTCAAAGGTGCCCAGATCCAGCATTGCCTTGTGATAGCCGTCCTTGGCAAAATCCGCCTCGGCCGAGATGAAGGGCTCGAGCGACTTGGCGATGCCTTTTTCCACCAGGATCGCCTGACGGTTCAGGCCCTGCATGGTCACATCGGGCAACGTGCCCGCGACAGCCTCGCGCAGGATTGTGTTGGTGCCGTCCTCGTAGCTTTCATAGGTGGCGCGCATCTTAATCTCGATATTGGGATGCGCCTCGTAGAACTTGGGCAGGATCGCCTCATAGGTCACGTCAAAGAGGTGGCTGTAGGGATAGGCGAACTCGACGACGATCTTGTCTTCGGCCCAAGCTGGGATGGCGGCGGCTGTGGCGCTCAGCGTCAGAGCCATTGCAGTTGCGGTACGAAACATTACGGTCTCTCCTGTTGCGGGGCCTCGCGGTTTGGCGATTGGGAGACCCCTGTGATGAATCCCTGTGCAGGGATGGGTGGGGTGAGGGGCTGCGTGCCTCTCACTTCATTCCAGACAGCGTGATCCCCTCGATGAAGCGGCGTTGCGCCAGCAGGAAACAGACGATCAGCGGTGTGACGATGATGCAGGCGGTGGCCATCATGGGGCCGAAATTGTCCCCATCCGCATCGCCCTTGAACTCGCGCAGGCCCAAGGGCGGCGTGAACAGGTCCCGGTTGCCGGTGATCACGATGCGCGGCCAGAAATAGTCGTTCCAGTGGGCCACGACGCTGAAGATGCCGAAGGCCATAAGCGCCGGGATCGCGGTGGGCAGCATGACCTGCCAAATGATCGCGTATTCGCTCATCCCGTCCATGCGGGCGGCATCAATCAGATCATCCGGCACGGTCATGAAAAACTGGCGCATCAAGAAGATGCCGAATACTGAAATCGTCCACGGGATGATCAGCGCCGCATAGCTGTTGGTCAGCCCCAGCTTGGCCAGCATGATATAAAGCGGCAAGGCAATCGCGTGGACCGGGATCAGCAGGCAGAACAACACCAGCGCAAACACCGCCTCGCGGCCCCAGAACCGCAACTTCGCCAGCGCATAGGCACAAGGCAGGGCCACGATCACCTGAATGACAAAGATCGAGACCGTGACAATCACACCGTTCAGCAGATAGCGCAGCAGCGGCGCCTTCTCGAACGCGGTGGAGTAGTTATAGGCAATCGGGTTCACCATGCAGTCGGCAACCGCATTACCCAGCTTTATGCAGAAATCATCGCGGAACAGCTCTTGCGCGCCCAGAAACCCACCGGTTTGCTGCATGATCTCGTGCGGCGCCTTCAGCGACAGGCTCACCATTGTGTAGAATGGCAACAGCACGATCAGCGCACCGACGATCAGCACCGCATGGGTCAGCGCCGCGCGCGTATTGAACCGCAGGCCAGCCGCCTTGGCGTCGACGCCCGCAGCAGAGAGGGCGGCATCAGACATAATGCGTCCTCCGTTCCACAAACCAGCGCTGGATCAGCGTCAGGATCATGACAAAGCACAGGAAAACGACCGTGATCGCGGCCCCGATCCCCATCAGGTTCTGCTGGATGCCCTTCTCGTAGATGGCGAACATCATCACATAGACGCTCTTGGACGGCCCGCCGCCTTGCGGATAGAACGCCTCGACCATGTCAAAGACCTGAAACGACCGGATAAAGCTGATGGTCACGACAAACACCGTTGTCGGCCCCAAAAGCGGCCAGGTCACCAGCCGAAACCGATCCCATCCGCGTTTCGCCCCGTCCATTTCGGCGGCGTCATATAGCGATGGGGGGATCGAGGTGAGACCGGCAAGGTACAGCACCATGTTGAACCCAAAGCCTTGCCAAACCCCGATAAAGCTCACGGTCCAGATCGCGTAATCCCGGTCATTCAGCCACAGCGGAAAGGTCCGCGCGCAGCCTTGCGCGTACCAGCCCCAACGCTCCAGAACCGTGCCGCACCCCCGCTCGAGCGTCGCATTCACGATCCCAATGGTCGGGTGAAAGGCGAACTCCCACACGATGGCCATCGCGATCAGCGCTGCCATCACAGGCAAAAAGTAGATCGTCTTGTAAAGGTCCCCGAACCGCCCCAGCGAGTGGATCAGCAGCGCGGCCCCAAGGCCCAGACCCACGGTCAACGGCACGACGACAAACACGTAGCGGAACGTGGCGCCGAACATCTTTTCGTATGTCGACCGGGTAAAGATGCGCTCGTAGTTTTCCAGGCCCACAAACGATGCGCCGCTGTTGCCTAGCGAGTAATCCGTCAGACTCAGCCCGCCCGCAATCAGGATCGGGATCAGCAGGATCACGAACATCAGCAGCAGCGCAGGGCCGACAAACCAGATATAGGCGCGGCTTTGCGGCATCAGGCGACCTCGCGCGCGGCGTTGGGCACCATCACCCGCGCGCCGTTCGCGTCAAAGAAGAGCGCGTCATTGGGATCGAAGTCGAACGCCACCCGTTCGCCCCGGCCGCGCGCATCTGCCGGGGCTGCGCGCAATACGACCGGCGCAGGCGCACCCCCCACCTCGAGGCGCAGGAAGACATCCGCGCCCAGGTTTTCACTGTGCCTTACAATCCCGGACAGGCGCCCCTGTTGCGCCAGGTTCAGATGCTCGGGCCGCAGCCCGACGGTCACCGCTTGCCGCGTGCCCACATAGCGGGTGTCCGAGGTGACGCCGAGCAGGTCCAGCCCGCCTGCGCCATTCAACTCCCCCGGCAGCGTATTGATCTGCGGCGATCCGATAAACCGCGCCACATCCAGCGACGCGGGGTTCAGATAGATGTCATTGGGCGGACCGACCTGCAGGATATCACCGTGCATCATCACGGCCATGCGGTCCGACATGGTCAGCGCCTCGGCCTGATCGTGCGTGACATAAACAAAGGTCGCTTGTAGGCGGCGGTGCAGCTCGCTGAGTTCGGCGCGCATGTGAACGCGCAGCGCGGCATCCAGGTTCGACAACGGCTCGTCCATTAGAAAGGCCACCGGCGCGCGCACCATCGCCCGCCCCAGCGCCACGCGCTGCCGCTGTCCGCCGGACAGTTGCCCCGGTTTGCGGTCCAGCAGTGGCGTGATCTGCAACGTCTCGGCGACCTCCGCCACCTGGTCCCGCATCTTGCGATGCGCAGCGCGCGCGATCAGCGGCCCGATCAGGGGTAAGCGCCCCGCCCGATCCAGATCACGCATACGCAGCGGCGTCATCATGTTCTGCGCCACGCTCAGGTGTGGATAAAGCGCGTAGCTCTGAAAGACCATCGCCAGATTGCGGTCCGCCGGTCGGATCGCCGTGACGTCCCGGCCCTGGATCGCCACCTGCCCGGCGTCCGCAGCCTCAAGGCCCGCCAAGATGCGCAGCAACGTGGATTTACCGCAGCCCGAAGGACCCACGAGGGTCACAAACTCACCATCCTCGATATCGAGCGATACGTCGTTCAAGACCGGCGTGTCGCCAAAGGCCTTGGTGATCGACTTCAGCGATATCTGCGACATCAATGCCCCCCGGCGTAAGCGCGTGGCCGCAGAATGCATCGGAATGGTCTCGATTCTGTGACGTCATATTAGCGAGACTTATGGGCTCTACAGTCGCGCAAGGAACTCGGAGGCGCGCGATGTCCGTCAGCTCACATCAGGTCAAATCCTTCGCCCATGTCGTGCGCGAGGGCTCGATCTCGGGTGCTGCGCGGCGCTTGGGCGTGTCACAATCCGCCGTCAGCCAGCACATTGCAAACCTCGAGGCGACGTTGGGGGCGCAAGTGCTGATCCGGGGCCGGGATGGGGTGACACTGACGCCGGTCGGTCAGGAGCTGTTTCAACTGGCCGATGCCTATGCCTCGCTCAACCAGCAGATCGAAGAGCGGTTGCGCGGCCACGCAGCGCTTGATCGCGGGCACCTCACGATCATCGCCAATGCGCCGGAACCCGCACTGAGCCTGATTGCGCGGTATACCGAGCAATATCCCAACGTTTCAGTTGATTTTACACTGTTCGACTGGTCCTCGGCCATGCAGCGCCTGCAGGAACGCCGCGTCGATATCGCAATCGTCACGGAACCAACGCAGGACGCGGATCTGTTCATCCGCCCCATCGTGCGCGCGCGATATGTCTGTTACGCGCGCCGCGACATGGGGATTGCCCAGCAGCCACAGATCAGTCTGCAAGACATTGCCGCGCACACCCTGATCCTGCCGGAGAAAGGATCGCTGACCCAGCGTGTGGTGTCCAAGGCGCTTGCCGATTATGGCGTCCGCCCGCACCGGCTCGTGACCATGACAACCTTTCCCGTGATGAAAGAGGCGATCCTGCAAGGCATCGGCATCGGTCTGTTCCTCGAGGCCAGTTCCGTGGGCGAAAGCGCATTGGCCGAGATTCCGGTGACCGAACTCGACACGCGGTTCACCACATGCGTGGTGGTCCCGAAACACAAGCTGGGGCTGCGCATCACCAAGAGCTTTCTCGATATCGTGGATGATCTGCGCACGGACCAGCACAGCACCCTCATCGATCACACCGTCTGACGCGGCTGCCACGGCGCGCCCGTGAAATATATTGCCAAGACGGCGCCGAGCTTGCAGAGTTCGACGTGTTGGGGTTTTTGACCCAATTGTAATCACGTTTTGAGCTTTGTGCATGCCCCGGTTGACCGAGCGCGTAATCACCTGGTCCGTTTTTGCCAACCACCAAATACGATTTCAGATGAACTTTTCAGGAAAGGCTTTCCTATGTCCGATGCATCGTCTCATTCCTTGGACGCACCGACGTTCGTGCTGAGCTATCACGCGGCCTCCGGCGCCTCCAGCATCTGGAAAATGGATCTGACGGCGCCCTGTCTTTTTGAACGCGCGACAGTGGGGCCCGACAATCAGGGGGCGCAAAACAAGGCATATTGCACCGTCGGCAACTACTTGCTGCAATATGACCTGAACGCGCTTCAGGACGATCCGCAGATTGTCGAATACGCGCTGTATCCACTGACGCCTGGCGGGACAAACCCGCTGACCGGTGCGCCCATGCAAGCGGGCAGTTGGCAAAAGCACAAGTTCTGGCAGTACTACGACCATTACGAATGGGATCCCGACGCCACCGATTTTCTGCAGCTGGTGCCGATGACGGGATACGTGATGGCCTATATGCCCACTGCGGCGCGTGGGACATTCATGTTGTGGAACTTCGATCCGGCCCCAAACGCGCCACTCACCGCAGATCCGCTGCCCAATGCCATCGGTCCTCAGGACGCGCTGACCGAGATCAAAGAGGGCAGCCAACTGCTGCCGATGAACAACTATGTTCTGGAGTGGCAAGCGGCCACGTCGCACTACGTGGTCTGGAATTTTGACCCGATGAACACGCATCCGCTGCTGATGCCGCCGATGACCAGCGGTCACAAGGCCGAGATCACATCCGACCACATTCTGATTGCCGCTGGTGCCTATATCATCGACATCCTGCCCGGCACCGACGGTGGCGGCGCGTTTCGCGTTTGGGCCTTCGATCCACATGCGAAAGATCCGTTTATCGGCCCCATCGCGACGGGCAGCCTGCCGCATGACTTCGACGCCACGCAGGATCTGATACCGTATCAGCCGTTGCGCCCGGTCGATGTGGATCAGGCCGCAGTACCCGGCACGATGGATTTCATGCGCAGCAACATCGAACATGTTGTGGTCTACATGCTCGAAAGCCGGACGATGGACAGCGTGTTGGGCTGGCTCCATGCGCAGGACGCCGCGGACATCAACTACATCAATGCAACCGCGCCCTATGCGGGCAACTCCACCAGCTACAAAAACACGGTCAAACACGCAGACTATCCCGTCTACAAGTTCGAAGGCGGCACGCTCAGCGCAAAGTTCGTGCTCGCGTCTCCAGCCATTGATCCGTTCCATGCGACGTCCGACTGCATTGCCCAGCAGTTCAGCGGCGGCTTCGGCGCGTATCTGGACGGGGCAGAGGCGGACATGGGCGGCTTTGTCAGCAACAACCTCAGCGGCGAGGTGATGGCCAGCTTTGGCAAGGAACAATTGCCCGTCATCAACGGCATCGCGGGCAGTTATGCCGTGTGCGACATGTGGTTTTCATCGATGCCGGGCGGCACGGTGCCCAACCGGGCCTTTGCGCTGTCGGGATCGAACAACAACGTCATCGTCAATTGCGAGGGTGAACCGCAATACAGCCAGTACGCGAACACGCCCAAACGCCAGCCCATCTGGAAAGTCCTGCAAAACAACGGAATGACCGATTGGAAGATCTACTATTCCGTGTTGTGGGGCGGGGCCGCCTTTTCGTACCAGCTGTTCCTGCGCAACCAGTTGCCCAGCGTCGACAAGGACAAGGACAGCTATGTGCAGTCGCTCAAGGACGACTTTTTCGCCGATGTCGCAGCTGGCACGTTGCCGCGATACAGCTTTGTCGAACCGGCCTGGATCGCGCCCAATGGCGCAACGTCGTACCACCCCGGTGCAGCCGGTGACATGGTGCCCGGTGAGGTCGCGCTCAAGACGCTGTTCGATGCGGTGATGAACGGGCCAAAATGGGACAGCACCGCGTTGGTCATCACGTTTTCCAAGGGCGGCGGCGTCTTTGATCACGTCCCGACCCCGCGCACCACACCTGCGTGGCCGCAGGATGAGGCGGCGGGGTTCAAATACGATGTTTTGGGCCCCCGCGTGCCCACCATTGTCGTATCGCCGCGCGTCAAGGAAAACACCGTCTTCCGTAGCCCCGACAAGACCCCGTTCGAGGCGACCTCGCTGCTGTCGACCCTGTTGGAGTGGAGCGGTGTGCCACGTGCCCGATGGGGCCTTGGGGACCGGGTGCAGGACGCACCGACGTTCGAGGCCGTTTTCGAACTGGACACACCGCGCACTGACAGGCCCGACTATCCGCTGCCCTATGACAGCAAATATTCCCCGAACGCACCGGATAGCTGAACAATGGCCACCATACGCTATGCGCTGGGTCCGGTGTCGCTGCTGGACGCGCTCTTTCCACCGGCGGAGCTTGCCAACGCGAATGTTGGGCTGACCGATCAATGCAGTGTCGTTGCACATTACACACGACAATCGCTGGATGCTGACGGGTTTGCCGACGCGCGGGTCGCCGCGCATGTGGATGGCGCGCAGTACCATATCGTTCTCACGGCGGATGCGGACACCGACGCGCTCAACGCATTTGCCGCACAGCATCAGGCACTCTTTCACGCCAATCGGGCAGGGTTGGCTGTGGAAGGGGCGCGTTTGCTCAGGGCGTTCAATGTCTGGAACCCGATGGAAGGCTTTCCCGTCAACGCGGATACCGACGACGGGACATGCAAATGGCACCTGTTCCCGCCGCTTGGACTGAACGTGATGGGCCAGCGCGGGCTGCTTTTGATGCACTACCCGCCCTGGCAGGTTCTGCAACAGGCCACGTTCCTCGATTGTATGACGGCACGGCGCTGGAACACGATCCTGCACGCCGTTGGGATCCCTACGGACGAGATCAGCCGCTACCGCACCATCGTCGACGTCAATCCAATCGCCGCGCCCGGCGCCGGTCAAAGCGAATATCCAAACGACTATTTCCCGATCATGATGGCGTCGGCCTTTTTCGATGGCGCGCCGGAACGGAACTATATCCGGCGCATGCTGGATCACTACGTGAACGGCCCCGAAGCGCGCGGCGACCGATTTACCCTGCCGCTGCTGGTGTGCGGCTCCCCGCTATATGACCCTCAGGCGCCGGGCTGGTTCCGCGTGGCGTTCAAGGATCACATGCCGCTGGACAAGAACGGCACCCCCGAAACGGCGGTTCTGCAAGCAGGCGAGGTGCGCCTGACCCCGGATGGCCGGAAAACGCCCTATCTGATCGCCAACCACATGATTGCTGCTGGTGTGACCGGCAAATGCACGGATGATCCTGCGGCGCTGCCCGACATCCGAATGTACGAGGCGCAGGATTGCGTTGCGGCCTCGTTTCTGCACGCCTACGCGACCGATCCCGACATGGACCCGCAGGACGCCAAGGCGCGTGCCTGCACACGCTGGTTCGGCAATCCCGAAGGCATCGGCCCACCGCACCCTGCCGATCCGAGGGATGCGCAGATCCTGTGCGCGCTGGCGCAGATGGACCTGTTCTTTTGCCCGGGGCCGCCACCGCATCCGAAATACACGTTCGAGCAGGCGATGGCGCGGTGTGCAGGGGCGGGAAACGACGCCTGCGCCTGCGCGATTGCGCAAGGATCATGACCCGTCCGGGCCCAGCACTGCAAAGGTTTCGACGGGTTGATCGATGCCGCGCAGCCTCATCTCGCCCCGGGCCGCGCACGCAATCCGCGCGGACACCAGATTATGCGTCGCCTGCGAGATGAGGATACCGCCGGGGTCCGCCGCAGCCTCTAGCCGCGCGGCGAGGTTCACCGCGCGCCCGATAACGGTGTAATCCATCCGCGCATTGCTGCCAAAGTTGCCCACGACGCAAGAACCGGTGTGAATGCCCATGCGGCACTCCAGGGCAAAGCCAAGGTTCTGCGCCCGCCACACGTCCTGCAACTTGGCCAGACCCGTCCGCATGGCCAGAGCCATCTCAACACAGGCCACCGCGTCCTGCTGCGCACCGCGGCTTTCCGGATCGCCAAAGAATGCGACAATCGCATCGCCCACGAACTTGTCGATGGTCGCGCCATGCGCCAGCGCGATGTCCGACATCTCTGACAAATACTGGTTAAGGATTGTCTTGAGCGTCATGGAATCCATATGCTCGGCAATTTCGGTAAAGCCGACGAGGTCGGAAAAAAAGATGGTCAGCGTCTTGCGTTCCGACCGCAGCCGCACCTCCTGCTCTTGATCGAACAATGACCGGTACACTTGCGGCGACAGATATTTGGACAGCTTGTTCGCGACCGCCGCCAAAGCGTTAGATTTGCTACTCAGCTCTTGGGTGCGCTCTGCGATCTTGCGCTCGAGGTCATCATAGAGCTTGGCGTTTTCGAGCGAAATCGCCGTCTGCGCCGCCAACATTTCGACGATGCCCGACCGTTCGCGGGGGAACGCGCCGGTCGCAAGGTCGTTTTCCAGATAGACGAGGCCCGAGATCTGATCGGCCCGCTGCACCGGCAGGCAGAGGACAGATTTCGTGCGTCGGCCGCACAGATACGGGTCGCGGTCAAACCGGTTCTCGTCCGACGCATTGTCCAGCCGCACGGTCTTTTTGGACTGCAGCACGTAATTGAGGATGGATAAGGGCGCGTCTTGGGCCGTCGCCATCGCGCCGGGCGTCGTGCGCTGCGTGTCAGCCCCATCGACCAGGCATTCCAGTTCAACGGTGTATCCAGGCTCGGCTGGGCTGAGAAAGAGACCGCGCCGCGCCCCGGTGCTTTGCACAAGGATCGACATGGATTTATCAAGCAGATCCTGCTGCGACACCTCCCCCGAAATGGTGCGCGCCGCGACCATGATCGCTTCTAGGTCAAGCGACGCCTGAGAAATGCCATCGGCGGTCTGGTCCGACAACGCTGGCACCACGTCGCGGGTCGCAGCACTTTCATCGAGGAGGGCGACCTTGCGGGTCGCACCCCACAACGCAAAAAGGTGGCGCGCCCGCGTCACATGCGCTTCAGCGGCGACGGGCATACCCGTTTGTGCAAACGCCTGTGCCGCATATTCATGTGCCACCGCCTGATCCCGCGTGAACCCCGACGCCTTGGCCGCCTCGATCGCACGCTCGAAATCCCGCAGTGCCGGTGCCGTGTCCCCTTCGACCAGCGCACGTTGCGCGTCCATCATGATCGCAAGATGTTCGAAATTTTCGGGGTTGTGACGCGCCCACAATGCCATCTTGGCATGATGCGCCTCCATCTTGGCCCGCAGGGTGCGAGCCGCGTCGCCGGTCGCAGTTCGCAGCTGGTCGGCATAAGTCATGAACGCCAACCACCTGAAACGCACCGATTGCGGCAGCGACATCACGCTGTCAATCAGCGGCTCCTGCGCATCGACGTAAGGCTGCGCGCCTTCGAAATCCCGGTAAAAGCAATGCAGCTCGGCCTTGTAGATGTTGTAGTTGGCCACGCCGGTCATGAACCGGCGTCCGACCATCCCGTCGAGGCAGGCCGCCTCGTCAAAGGCTGCGTCGCTCAGGGAAAACACATCATCCGTCTGGCCCGCGAAATTCTTGAGCAATTGCAGGAAAAGCGTGCCGGAATCGAGGCTGTCGCGGTATTGGCAATCGCGCACGATCTCGAGGTAGCCGATCTGTTCCTCGATCGCTGTCTGGATGTCCAGCGTCGGGTCCCAGATCACGCAATCCTGCGCGTTATAGGCCAGATAAAGCAGATCGCCCGACTGATAACCGGATTCGATGCCCCGTTTGAACCAGTTGGTCAGGCTGGTCCAATGATTGCTCCAATGGTGGATGAACATGCCGTAGACATAGATGATCCGGGACTTCAGCCCGATATCCTCGTCACTTTCGTTCATCGCTAGCGCAAGCTTGCCGTATTCATAGCCCGCCGCCGGATCGTCGAGGCCGCCGCACAGCAGCATGCCATAGGCTGCGAAGGCAAAGGCGGTTTCGGTGGAGTTGCCGTGCTGCAGCGACAGGTTCACCGATCTCAGCACAACAAAGTAGAACATGCGGCCCGCACCCGACAGGAATGCGGCGGGAAAGATCTCCATCAGCAACTCGATGGAGACCAGCACGCCTTCATCCGTCATCCGTTCGGAATAGGCGAGGTCAGCGACCTTGCGGTCCCCCAGATTGACCCCAACCGCCGCAATCTCGGCGTCGAGCTGTTCCTGGGACACGTCCTTGTCGATGTAGATGCCAAGCAGCGCGAGCCCTTCGAGGGCGGCCTCGATACTGCTCTGCATGCGTCCCAGCGTGGAGTAGTGGCGCGTGCGCATCGCGAGGACCTGCGCCTGCTCCAACGGGCTGCGCAGATGGGATAATGCTGTGGTCAATTCCACGTCGGCGGCGTCGTGCAGCCCGTTAAGGTAGGTGGCTTGCGCCAGCACCTTCGACAGATCCTTGGACAAGGTGTAATGCGCGGTCCAGTGATCATCGGGCAAGAGCGCTTGTGCCGTCTGCGCATAGTGCAATGCTGCCGGATAGGCCGACGCGTCATGCGCCGACCGCGCCGCCATGAGGTTGAAACGGGCAAACCCCTCGCGCAGGGCAGGGTCGGACACCAACCCGCTGCCTTCGTTGAGATGCCGGACCACCCTCATCAACTGCGGCAAGGAAGGCGGCCCCCCCATGTCGCGCAGCAGGGTCTGACCAACTGATAGGTGCAACCGCGGACGGTCTTCGACGGTAACCAGCTCGTAGGCGGCCTGATGCACCCGGTCATGTTGAAACCGGAATGCCGGGTTCAGCCCGCTATCCGCCATCGCCTTTGCCATCACGCCTGCACTATCGAAAAGCTGGTAGCCGTCGTCGAGCGGCAGGATCACATTGCGTGCCATGGCGGGCATCAGGGCGTTGCCCAGCGCCGCCTTGCTCTGCCCTGACAGCAGCGCGAGGCTGTTCATGTCAAACGCATGCCCGATACAGGCCGCAAGCTTGATCGCCTCGATGGAGGCCACGGGCAACTGCCCCAGGACACCGATCAGAAAGGCGACGACAGTGTCGCCGATCTCGGCGCCGCTGACCCTGTCGATGTCACAGACCCAAAGGCCCTGTGCCGGATCAAGGCGGATCAGGCCGTCACTCGCCAGCGTGTCCAGCAACTCGCGTGCAAATAACGGATTGCCGTCCGTCTTTTGATGGATAAAGCGCGCAAGCGCCCGCGTGTCCGCGCTGTCGTCACGCAGCGCATCAGCGATGATCCGGTGGACATCGTCCAGCGCCAAGGGTTTCAGGTTGATGTCATCGACCTTGCGGTGCTTGGCAATCTCGTTGCGCGTCAGGGACACCAGATGGCTCCCATCAACCTCGTTGCTGCGATAGGCGCCCAGGATGAACAAGTTTGATATGTCGCGCGCTGACCCAAGGCTTTGCAGCAGGTTCATGGTGGGCACATCGCTCCACTGCAGGTCGTCCAGATACAGGATCAACGGCCGGCCCGCGTCGGCAAAGACGCGCACGAGGCTGAGAAAGCAGAGCTGCAGCCGGTTTTGCGCCTCCGTGGGTGGCAGGGCAACCACGGGTGGCTGCACACCCACGATCAGTTCCAGGTCGGGCAACACATCGACGAGCGCCTTGAGGTTGGCACCTACAGCCTGCTGAATATGCGCGCGCCAGATGGCCAGCCGATCCGGCGGCTCGGCCAGCAGTTCCTGTACCAGACCCGAAAACGCAGCAGCGATGCCGGCATAGGGACGCGCGCGTTCAAACTGATCGAACTTGCCGCGCAGCATGTAGCCCCGCGCGCGCAGCACGGATTTGTCCAAGCCATCGACAAGGGCGGTCTTCCCGACACCCGACCGCCCACCGATCAGGCAGATCCGCGTCTCGCCCTCGACCACGGTGTCGAACATCGCCTCAAGCTGCGCCAGCTCCACCTCCCGCCCATAAAGGACCTGCGGGATGCGAAAGACGTCAGACACGTCCCGCTGACCCAAGGCAAACGGGTGCACGACGCCGTCACGCTGCAGATCCTCCAGAACCCGCTCCAGGTCATGGATCACACCAAACGCTGTCTGATAGCGGTCCTCGGGACTTTTTTCGAGCATCCGCAACACGATGGCGGTGAGGGTTTCGGGCACCCGCGCGGCTGCATCATCCGGCACCTGCGGGCGCTGCCCGATATGTGCATGCGCCCATTCGCGATGGGTCTTTGCCGTAAATGGACGGCTGCCAAAGAGCAGCTCAAAGAACACGACACCCAGCGAATAGATGTCCGACCGATAATCCACGTCATGCGCCACCCGACCGGTCTGTTCGGGCGAAATATAGGCCAGCGCGCCTTCCAGACTGCGCGACATGTGCGGATTGTGATGCTCGCGCGACAGAGCCGAGGCAAAGTCGAAGTTCATCAACCGCACACTCCAATCCCCGTCATCCAGAAGGATATTCGTCGGCGCCACATTCTTGTGGATCATCTGCCGGGCATGGATTTGCGCCATGGCACGCGCCACCTGCAAAACGATCCGAACAACGTGGTCAAGCGACCAGGCCGCCGCCCGCTTGGCGTCGATGAAATGCGACAATGGCAGGCCCTTGGCCCTGCAGATGATCGCCGGAGTGCCGGCGCCGTGAAACACGATGCGCGACACGGAAATGATACCTTCGGTCTGATCCAGCTCCTTGAGCAGCCAGAATTCCCGTTCCAACCGCTTGATATCTTTGACGTCTGGCAGGGCACCGGGCAACGTCTTGATCAAGACGGATTGTCCCGCCTCGACGTCCTTTCCGGCCATCAAGATATATTGCGCGCACGCCTCGACCTGCCGCTCAATCTCAAAGCCGGATATATGAAGCGTCATCGTGCCGATCTTTGACTTTAGGGAACCGGCAAACCATGTCAGACCCAGAATTACATTGCAATTGCCGAGGTTCTGCAGACCATACGCGACGATGTCTGACATTCGCTACTTCGGATATGGGTCCAATATGGATTTCGCAGCGCTGAGGGCCAAAGGTGTGACGCCCCGTGCGTCGCGCTGGGGCCGGCTGTCCGGCTGGCGGCTGCGGTTCAATGTCGAGCATTTCTTTCGTCACGAGGGCGGCGTCGGCAATGTCGAGCGGACCGGCAACGCGGATGACGCGGTGTGCGGTGTCCTGCACGTGTGTGACGATGCCGACCTCGCCGCCCTCGACAAGCTCGAAGGGTATGGCGTCGGTTATGACCGGATTGAGGTGCCGATAGAAACCGCAGCGGGCACGGAAACCGCATTCACCTATGTTGGCCTGCCCGCCTATGTAAACGACACCTGCCTGCCCACGCGCCGCTACATCAACATCCTGGTGCGCGGCGCACGCGCCGCCGGGCTTGCACCGGACTACATTGCCGCGCTGGAACAGCAGACGCTGCTGCCGCCCGTCCTGCGCCCCGCATTTGCCCCCACGCCGACCGGCAGGACCATGTCGCATACCGCGCTGGAAACGGACCACACCGTACTCGCCGGGCATGTCTTTTGCATGAAAGAAGTCCGATTTGCGCACGAGCTTGCCCGTGTCTGGTTTGGCGGCAAGGACGTGACGCAGTTTCACCTCAGGCGGATGGACCAGAGCACCGGGGCAGAGGATCTGCGCAGCTTTCTGGACGGTGACTTGCGCCCGGATCAGCGCGATTTTCTGAATGTCTATCTGCACGCATTCAACGAGGAGTACCGGCATATCGGGCAGTTTGATTACACGGATCTGCCGAACGCGAAAATTCTGGCCTGACCAAAAAGACAATCTGGGGACCTATCATGACATCATCCTACTTGCCCGCGCTGCCGCACAGCGCGATTTCCGAGCCGTTCAAGGATATCTTCTTTGTCACGGGCACCCGGCAATGGCGTTTCATGGATCTCGACTGGCAGTTCAGCCGCAACATGACCGTCGTGCGCGAGGGGGATGAACTGACCATCTTCAACTCGGTCCGCCTCACGGACGCCGGACTGAAAGAGATGGAGGCGTTGGGCAAGATCACCAACCTTGTGCAAGTGGGCGGGCTGCACGGCGTTGACGATGCGTTTTACCGCGACACCTTTGGTGCAACCTATTGGGCACAATCGGGCGCAGGCCAGCCGGGTGTGCCCGTCGACCGCGAATTGGTCGAAGGGGGCGAACTGCCCGTGTCCGACGCAGACCTCTACACTTTCAAACACTCCAAGGTGCCCGAAACCGTGTTTCGCCTGAACCGGGATGGCGGCATCCTGATCACCTGCGATGCCTTCCAGAACTATGTGGCGCCCGATGAATTCTTTTCCGAAGAATCCACCAAGGTCATGACCGACATGGGCTTTTTCACGCCGACCAATGTCGGGCCTGTCTGGATGCAAGCGGCGGAACCGGGGCCTGAGGATTTCGCGACGTTGGCGCAGTGGTCCTACGAACACGTGTTCTGCGGCCATGGTGCGCCTGTCATTGGAGGCGCATCCGCTGCCTATACCGAAACCTTCAAACGGCTGTTCGACATCTGATTTTCCGGCGCACGCGCCACCTTTCGTTTTTCAAACAGGAGATTTTTCATGTCCGATGGCAGCTGGAAACCCGACGCCCCGAATGGCAACTGGGCCGATCCACAGAACTGGAGCGGTAGCACCGTCCCGACGGGCAATGCCGTTTTCAGCACCTCGACCGAGACGGCCCTCGCCTTTGCACCCGGCGCAGCCCAGACCATCGGTGAGATTACGTTTGATGCAGACAGCCAACCGTTCTCGATCAACATCACACACCTGGACAAGACCCCCGCCCTGACCATCGACGGCGCAGGCGTGACCAACGCGTCGCTGGCCATGCAGTCCTTTGTCGTCGCGTCGTACGGCACCTACCACCAGCCGCAACTGTCGTTCACCGGCAAGGCCTGCGCCGGGGATGACACCGTACTGTACTACGCCGGACCCACGTCGCTGACAGACAGCTTTGGCGGTGGGACAATCGGGTTTTACGAGGGCGCCAGCGCCGGATCGGCGCGGTTCACCGTTCGCACGGGCCAAGTGTCACCGCATCAGGATACATCCACGCGCCCGCCCAAACAGGTCCCACCCGGCCAGAAAGATGCGTCCAAAAGCACGCTGGGCGGCTCGATCGTGTTCAACAATGACTCGGCTGCGGACCACGCGGTGTTTTCGCTGTTCGGTACGCTGGGCAGCGATGGCGATACCTTCGGCAACGTCGTCTTTCACGACAAGACGTCCGCACACTGCGCCACGTTCCTCAACTATGGCGGCACTGTTCCGGGGGGCGATGGCGGCAACACCCAGTTCTACGACGCCTCCAGCGCGGCCACGGGTGTCTACGTCAACTACGGCGGCACCGCCTACAAGGACGCGCAATGGGGCGGTGCCAATGGCGGCGACGTCGCATTCGACGGGGTTGCGACGGGCGGGTCGGGGTGGTTCCAGAACTATCCGGCCAGCGTTGAGGGCGCGCATGGTGGGGTGACCAGCTTTAACAACAACCCGAATTTTCCGGCCATCGACACTCCCGGTGCATCCGCTGCGAACGGTACATATGTCAACTATGGCGCGAATGACCGTTTTCCTGGCGGCGGAGGGCACACCGAGCTTACCGCCCGCTATGGGTTTTCCAAGGCGGGACAGGGCACCTTTGTGAACTTTGGCAGCACGCAAAAGTCAGCCGCGTCAGCGGGCCACACGATCTTTGCCATCGACCCGCCCAATGCATACAATCCCACGGCGGAAAACGGTGTGTTCTGGAACCATCCCGGCATCAGCGCCGGTTACACCGAATTCCTGTCCTACAGCGATGCGCCCAGCGACAAGCAACCGGACGCGGGTCAGGGTGTGTTCCACAACCTCGGCAGTGCATCGCCGGACGAGGCGGGCGGCTACACCGTTTTCAAGAACCGGTCACAGGCCGGTCAGGCAACGATCATCGCCCATGGCGGCGTCGCTGGTGGCAACGGCGGGCGCATTATCTTTGCCGACAGCGCGACCGGCGGAACCGCGCATGTGTTGCTGATGGGCAATGGCACGCTGGATCTGTCGGGACATACCGGCGGTCTGACCATCGGCACGCTGTCGCTGCTGCAGGGCGTCATCTGCGTGTCCGTCGGCCCCCAGAAGCCCGCGTTGACAACATCGCACGCCATCAACCTGCACGCCGGGCCAATCACGCTGATGCTGTCCAAGGATGCCGACGTGACGCTCAAGGCAGGCACGCAGTACCCGTTGATCGATGCGCCGAACATGGCCGAACTGGATCTCGCCGTGCTCAGTGCCGCCACCGACTTCGCCGCAACCGCGCATCTGGCTGTCGATGGCACACGGCTCTATGCGACATTCACCGATATCGGGTCGTAGAACTGCCGCAGACAGACCCCGCTTAGTAAAAGTGCGGCAGACCGTTGGCGCGTGCGGCACGCACCTAATTGGGCACAAAGGGCACAATTTCATCCTGGGTCGGCACCCGGATTTCGATGAAATTCGCGCCCGGGTTGGCGATCGCATGTGCCAGTATCGGCGCGATCTCGTCCTCCGCCGTGATCCGGGCCGTCTCAAACCCAAACCTTTCGGCGACCTTGAGGTAATCCACCGCCCTGAAATCGGTCGACCATGGCGCGTCGACCTCGTCGAGCAGGACAGCCTCGCCCCGGATCCAGCCGAAACTGTCATTGCGGTTGAGGATGATGGTCACATTGCGACCAGACCGCTTGATCGTCTCCATATCGCCCATGACAAAGCCAAGGGATCCGTCGCCCGTCATGCAAATCACCGGCCCGTCCGATGCGTACGCGGCGCCCAGATCGGCCGGCACCGCGTAACCAAAAGCGCCCATCGAATAGTTGGTGATGTAACGCCGCCCGGGCTTGCGAAACGTCAGCAGTGCAGAGGGGTAGATCGCACTCACCCCCGGCTCGGACGTGACGATCGCATTGTCGGGCATCAGCTGGTCGAGCGCCTGCGACAGCTTCACCGGTGATATCGTACCGGCCGGCATCGGGATGTTGGCATTGAACACCTTGTCGAGCGCGGTCTGTTTCATCTCCGTCAGATCAACCGGAGGCCGGTGCACGTCGGGATGATCGGACGACAGAATCTCGAGCATGCAGTCGAGCGTGGCGCGCGCATTGCCCACCATGCCGATCCGGGTGGGGTAATTGTTGCCCACATGCGCATCGGCGATATCAAGGTGCAGGAACGTCTTGGCCTGCGGCTCGCCATACTGCTTCCAGTGATCCGTGGCAGCGCTGTCCGTATTCGAGCCGATGAAAAAAGATCAGATCAGCGTCGTGCACGTACCGATTGGAATACTCCATTTGGTCCCGCTAGATTTGTGGATGCTTTGCCGCCTCACTTTGAGGCTAGGAGGCCGACATGGGGACGAGCAGTAACAGCGACGCGTTCAAGTGGGTTGCGG
>ERZ1740067.391-NODE-391-length-35471-cov-10.967839_pt1 | contig 35471 bp, 40 predicted proteins | sample MGYA00581736_ERZ1740067 | MGnify/ENA primary metagenome ERZ1740067 (study PRJEB43018, sample SAMN04849236) | marine metagenome | isolation source: floating plastic debris | place: Pacific Ocean | collected 2008-08-27 | study: EMG produced TPA metagenomics... | reverse complement strand
ATTAAAAACACCTGGGTGCAGCAAGATTCGAACTTGCGCATGGTTATCCAAGCGGCTTTACAGGCCGCCGCCTTTGTCCACTCGGCCATACACCCAACGCCCGGGGGCGCGTCGTAAAAGCTACTCTAGGGAGGTAACACCATTCACGCCTTCAACGGGCGTAAGGTGCTCGTCGTGGCCGTCGACCATAGCGGCGTTTATACTCTCTAAAGAGGTACCCGCGGGTGCTCTTGCGGTCCCTACAAACTTTATTACGGGGAGGCTTATACCATCCTCGTCCTTGCAAGCCCTGTGCTCAAGGTAGTCTATCATGCAGGAAATGGTCTCTGGATCACAGACAGGATCTAGCATTACCACGTGAAGGGCCTGGGCTAAGCCGCTGGCCAAGGAGTCCTTCAGGTGCTCGACTGCTTTTACGTTGGTGGCCGCGTCCGGGTGACGCCCGGAACCTACTTTTCGGAGCGCCCTTTCTAAAGCAGCCTGCCTATCCAGGCGCCCCAGTATCTGGGGAGGGGCCCCCCGAAGCATGTCTTCGGGCTAACACAGAGTAGGTCTACCGTCGTGAAAACGGACACGTCGGTACCCTGTAGCTTGTTGACAAGCACTGCGTCTGTACAGCGAACCATGCCGTCGCCCAAGGAGGGGAGGATAAGCGACTCTTCTTGTAGTGGGACGCCGTAAGCGGCTTCCACTGTTTTAATGAGAGCCTCGAAGTTAACACCAAGGGCGTCGAGCTAAAACCGTGCATCCCAGGGAGTCAAGACGCCTAATGGTGTCTCCGTCTATCTCATCCCTAAGGGCGCGCCCCTCTTCATTCAGCGCACACCCGGGGCGGTAGTACCCGGGGGTATTAATACCCCTTAATTTTAGTGATTCGGGAAGAGCGATCGGGGGCGTCTCTTCTCTGTTGACTACGAGCCGCGGTACCGTACAGGGGGGTGCGTGGGGCAGAGACGCTTGGGCGGAAAGGCACCCGCGGAGCGTTTCGTCCAAAGTGGGATGCGGCATACCCCAACGGCGAAGGGCCGCGAGCACCCCGGGGTGCTTTTAGCGAAGCCCCGGCGGTGTCCGGGGGGCGCTTTTCGCGGCGAGCCCCTACCGAAGTTTTCCGGCCGGAAGGTTTGCGGGAATGTCCACTCTAAGAAGCACAAAACCATACCTACCCGGTACCAAAAATCTCACTTTCCCATGCCCACAATCAGGATACGCGTCGGCACTAACGACCTAACCTCGTCTTCGGTGAGTCCACGCTCTCTAAAATCGGTGGCAAGCTCTGGCGTGACGAGGCCCAATAAAAAGAGGTCGCCCTCAAAGACGGCTATCACCCTGCAGCCATCGAGTGAGTCGCGGCTCACCTCCAGGGGGATGCAGTGACCCCCGACGGCTTCGTAGGGGCCGAATGCCTCCGCTTTCTCGCAGCCGCTGCCATAGGTAAAAAACAGCAGCGGTACGCTCTGGACGACGTAGGCCGAGCAAAAAAGAAGCCTTGCAGCTTCGAAGAGCACCCCGCTATCGCACGCTAATCGCACACCAAGCGTAGATAATACCAGCGCGGCCGTAAGAGGCAACAACCGGTGCCTCAAGCAAAAGCGCGCGGCAGAGGATCAAAGCGCTAGGCAGCGATCCGCGCGCGGTACGCAGTACCAGGGCGCTAGTAGAAAAGAACCCGACCACAAGCGGGGATCTATTAGCATTAAGGGGGCTAACGCTAACGCGAAAATGAGGCTAGTACGTGACATATACACGTCTACAACGAATAAGTTAAGCACCGCAAGCAGGACGCAAGCAGAGGTCCACGCGTGGTCCTCTTCCGCGCCATACCTAAATAGGCGCTTTCCTATCCAAGGATAGGGAGACACGTGAAGAAAAAAACCGGCTATCAGATAGGATAAGAAGCGGATACCGGCGATCACATACGGTAACAGAGGTAACATAAGGACTGCCATCGCGACGTGCAGCTTGACGGCCAACCAATAGTACGCCACCCCCGCAAACCATAAAGCTGTCTTAGGCTTTAGGTATGGGTAGTATTCGTCTGCCCAAGCAGGCGCATACCTAGCCGCTAACAAGGCCGCGGCTACTATTACAGCCCAGCCGAAGATTGACAATACGGTCTCTTCCCAAATAAAACCCCCAACTAGCGCGAGTGGGTAAAGCGCCTCGTCGATCGGGGGGTAACAAACGAGCGGGGTCGCCCAGCTAAACGAGGCGCCTCTCATGAGACGATCAACAGCAAGCGCGTAGCCGTGCTTGCGCGCCATCATATAAACGTAGCCTAGGTGGTCAAAACCCCGTATGTACGTCTTGTACTCTAGAAGCTTTTCGGTCCCCCTGTGTAGGAGGCCAATGTGCGGATCAGCACGAACAACCCGCTCCCCATCAAGCTCTAAAACCAAGCGTAGCACGCCGTGAGCTGCAGGGTGCTGCGGGCCAAGATTAAGGCTATTATCGCGCATACGCGACTCTTTTGTTTGTTCAAGCAGCACGCAGAGCTCGGCATTATCTAAGGCTCCGTTGAAAATGTCTGGCCGAAAGTGGGCTAAATTAGTTACTCTTCTGGGACATCGCTACACGGAGCTATAGCCTCTGCGGCGCCAGTGGGCCTAAAGAGCCTGTGGTGGCCCTCGACCATAGCGCTATTTATCTCCTCCAGGGAGGCCCCCGCGGGTGCTCTTGCAGTGCCCACAAATTTTGTTACAGGCAACTCCGTAGCAACCCCCTCCTCAGAGGCCCTCCCCTTCAGATAGGAAATTAGGCTATCGAGGGTACGCTGGTCACAGACCGGGTCTAACGCAACCACGTGCAGGGCCTGGTCTAAGCCCTCAACCAAGCTATCGCTTAAGGCGTCTAACGCGTCCAGGTTAGTGAGCGCGTCTGAGTAACGCTCAGGGTCCTTCTCGTACCGTGCCGTTTCTAGCGCGTACAGGTCATCCAACCGCCTTTGTGCTTTAGAAGGACCCTCCCGCAAGAGGGACTCTTCCTTTTTTCTCATCTGCGCGTAAATTGACCCGGGCGCGTCGAAACACGTCTTGGGATTCACGCACAGATAGTCGATGGTGGTTATAATGCGCGCCCCAGTACCCGATGCCCAGTTTAGCAACACAGCGTCTGTGCCGAGAACCATACCGTCTTTCAAGGAGGGGAAGCATACCGACTTCCCTTGCAGCTGCACCCCGTGAGTGTCTGCTACAAGTTTAATGATTCCCCTGTAGTTGGCCGCAAGTGCCTCATGCTCTACTGTAGCAAAGGCAGCCTTTATTGAGTTACCTGACGCGCAAAACCGGCCCACAACATCGCATCCGTGTAACGCAAGATAATTATTGGATGCGAGGCCTAGTGCCTCTCGAAGAGCGTGGCCCTCCTCACTCAGCTCATGGTCGGGGAAAACGTGCCCACGGCTATTGAATCCCCTAAAGCCTATGGATCCGGGTAAAGCGACCGGGGGCGTCTCCTCTTTGTTAACAACGAGCCGCGGGACCGTACGGGGGGCGGGCATCGAGGGATCCGAAGCCCGTATCGAGGCAATACCTGGCTGGGTGCTGAGCCCTTTGTCCAAGGCGGGGGCTGAAAAACCCCAACGGCGCAAGGCCGTGGCACTCCAGGAGACGCCCTTAGCGAAGCCCCGGCGGGCGCCCGGTAATGTGTTAGGGGGGCCCTTTTTTCGGGGAGAGCATCGAGGCGAGCCCCTACCTAAGTTTTCTGGGAGTGGTCACTCCAGAAAGCGCAAGAGCATGCCTACCCGGTACCAAAAAGCCCGGGCGTGGGTGCCCGCCATCCGAGGACGAAGTCTCACAATAGAACTAACCCTGTCTTCGGGGATGCCCCGCTCCCTTAACTCAATAACAGACCTCGGCGTGGCGAGACCCAAGGCGAAGAGGTCGCCCTTAAATGCGGCGACGGTCTTGCAGACGTCTAGTGAGTCGCGGCGCACCTCTAGGGGTATGCAGTGACCCCCGAAGGCTTCGTAAGGGCCAAACGAGGCCACATCCTCGCGGCCAGTGCCGTAAGAAAAGAACAGCAGCGGGACGCTCTGAACAACATAGGTCGCGCAAAAGAGCATCCTCGCGGCGTAGAAAAGCACTCCGTTATCGCACGCTAACTGCACACCGAGCGTAGATAACACCAGCGCGGCCGTAAGGGGCACTAACCGGTGCCTCAAGCAAAAGCGCGAAAGGAAGGACCAAAGCGCGAGGCACCGATCCGTGTGCGGTAGATAGTAAAAGGGTGCTACTAGCAAGGGACCTGACCACAAACGAGGACTTACTAGCATCAAGGGGGCTAGCACTAGTGCGAACATGGCACTAGTGCGTGACGTATACACGTCCACAACGAATAGGTTGAGCACCGCGAGCAAGACGCAAGCAGAGGTTCACGCGTGGGGCTCTTCCGCGCCATAGCTAAAGAGGCGCTCTCCAATCCTTGGATAGGGGGAAACATGGCAGAAAAACCCGGCGATGAGGTAGCTAAAGAAGCACGTGAGGGCGATCACATACAGAAGAAGGGGTAACATAAGAACTGCTATTGCGAAGTGCACCTTGACGGCCAGCCAATAGTATAACACCCCCGCAAACCATAAAGCTGTCCTAGGCTTTAGGTATGGGTAGTAATAGGCTGCCCACTCAGGCGTATACCTAGCCGCTAACAAGGCTGTAGCGACTATTACAGCCCAGCCCAAGAGTGAGGATGCGATCTCCTGGCCAAAAAAACCCCCGACTAGGGCGAGTGGGTATAGCCCGTCGTCGAGCGGGGTTGCCCAGCAAAACGATGCGCCCCTAATCATAGAAACGTAGTATAGCCGGTCAAAATAAGGCAAAGCCTGTATGTACGTCTTGTACTCTATAAGCTTTTCGGTCCCCCTGTGAAGGAGGCCAATGTGCGGATCAGCACGAACAACCCGCTCCCCATGAGCTGCGGGGTGCTGCGGGCCAAGATTAAGGCTACTCTTGCGCATACGCGACTCTTTTGTTTGTTCAAACAGCACGCAGAGCTTGGCGTTATCCGTAGCTCCGTTGGAAATGGCTGCCCGGTGCCAGACTCGAACTGGCACCCTGCTTGGAGCGGATTTTAAGTCCGCCGCGGCTACCTATTACGCCAACCGGGCTTGGGGGCAGCGGGATTCGAACCCGCGGCGGTGAGTTTCCGCAACCGCTTAGCAAGCGACCGCCTTAGGCCGCTCGGCCACACCCCCCTAGGTGAGTTGGCGCAGAGGGAATCGAACCCCCGTTCCCGGAATCAAAACCCGATGTCCTAGCCACTGAACGATGCGCCACGCGGTCCTAGAACGCAAAAAGAATAAGAAACGCCATCATAAGCCCGAAGAGCGCAACGGCTTCCGAAAGGGCAAAACCCAATATAGCGTAAACGAATATCTGCTGCTTAACAGCGGGGTTTCGAGACATACCTAAAATAAGTGCGCCAAAAACAACGCCGATACCTACGCCAGAGCCTGCAATAGAGATGGTGGCCAGGCCACCGCCGATTAGCTTAGCAAAAGTAATCATGGTCACGATTGCGAGAAGGGGCTTCTTGCGCACAAGAAGACTCCAATAGATAAGCAGCGTTGGACAAGACAATAAAATGAGCAAAGTAGTACACAGACGCTAGCTGGCTGATTGTTATATAAGGCTCCTCGGCTACCTGGCCTCCCAGGTATCCCAGCAGGAATACATCGGCTACAAAAATCCAAAACAAAACCCTGTACACGTACCTAAACTTGGTGCTTCGGATCTCTGCCTTACATATAAACGGCAGAAAGAACAGAATAGCTATAGAGGCCCCCATAGCAACCACGCCCAAAAGCTTATCTGGGACAGCCCTAAGAATCGCGTAAAAGGGCAAGAAGTACCACTCTGGCACAATGTGCGCGGGGGTAACCATGGCGTTAGCCTCTACGTAGTTGTCCGGGTGGCCCAAGTAGTTTGGTGCGAAAAACACAAACGCGGAGAACGCGAGCAGCAAGGCGAGCAAGCTAAACACATCCTTAACAATAAAGTAAGGATACATGGGTATCTTATCCATGGTAGACGAGCAACCTAGGGGGTTGTTAGATGAGCTATAGTGCAACAGGGCCAGGTGGGCAACCGCCATACCCGCTATACCAAAGGGAAGCAAGTAGTGCAGGCTAAAGAAACGGTTAAGGGTCGCGTTGTTAACAGAGTAACCGCCCCAAAGCCACTGAGCCAGGGACTCGCCAGCGTAGGGGATAGCCGAGAAAAGGTTGGTTATGACGGTAGCTCCCCAGAAGCTCATCTGGCCCCAAGGCAAGACGTAACCCATAAAAGCGGTTGCCATCATTAAAACAAAGATTATCAAACCCGAGTACCAAAGCAGTATACGGGGGCTAAGGTACGAACCAAAATACAGGTTACGCGCCATGTGGGCATAAACAACTATGAAGAAGAATGACGCCCCGTTAGCGTGCGAGTACCTGATTAATCAGCCGTTGTTTACATCTCGCATGATATGCTCTATGCTAAAGAAGGCCAAGTCCACGTTAGGGGTGTAGTGCATGGCGAGAAGTACGCCCGAGACTATCTGTATAACCAGGCACATACCTGAAAGAAACCCAAAGCTCCAAGCGTAGTTAATCGAGGTTGGGGTAGGGTAGTCAATTAGGTGCTCGTTCAAAACATTTAGTAGAGGTTTTTTAACCAAACGCACGATTGCCTTAAGCCAGCAAGCTCCGAGCCATAAGGTGAGCGCTCTCTTGAATAAAGTCGGGAAAAAGGGGATACACAAAGAAGGGCGTTGCGGCAACGAGGACGCCCGCCCCATAAAAAGGGGCCTTGTAGGGAACCAATCCCGCGGGTGTCTCAAAGTACATTGACCGAACCAAACCGACGTAGTAAAAGCTGGAAACCACGCTTGTTATAGCTGCGATAACGGCCAGTATAAAAGAAGAAGAGGCTATCAACTCTTTCAGTACGAAAAACTTTATTCAAAAGCCCGTAAGTGGGGGTATACCCGCCATCGAAAAAAGCGCCAGCGCGGCTAATGTCGCGGATGACTCGGACGAGCGCAAGCGCGAAAGGTCAGAAACATAGGTAACCGGAGAGGGGGTAACGTCCAACATTCTAAGAAAAATGGCTAGGGAAACGCAATAAAAGCCTAGGTATACCAAGGCTACGCTAGCTCCAGAAAAGCTTCCGCAAGAAAGGGCCGATAGGATGAACCCCGCGTTGCTAACGGAACTGTACGCGAGTATGCGCTTTACCCGCTTCTGAAATAGGGCGCCCAGACAACCCACGAGCATAGACGACCCCGCGCACAGCTGTATAGCGGCGCCCCAGAAAGGAGCACCTTCCGACAGGGGGCCAAACAAAACTCGGGTTATCACCAGAAAGGTGGACACCTTAACGAACACCGCTAGAAAAGATGTGGCAAAAGCCGGCGAGCCCTCGTATACATCGGCTACCCAGTAATGAAAGGGCGAGCTTCCCGCTTTAAGGGCTAAAGAGGCAAAAATAAAAACAGAGACGCCAAACGCGGGGTAGTACTCATCGGGAAACTGCTCGAACGAAGCCGAACCGCAAGACACGTAGACGAGTGCTGCTCCCAGCAGCAAGAAGCACGTGCTTATTGCACCCGCCGAGAAGTACTTTAGCACTGACTCTAAAGACCTACGTGTAGGGGATAGCGCAATAATACAGTAAGAGGAAAGCGTTAGAAGCTCCAAACACATAAAGAAGAGAAACCAATCTCGAGAGGAAAGTAGGATGTAAACAGCTAGTAAAGCGAAGCCCGATATTGTGCACGCTTTATCGCCCGCCCCCTCACCAAATACCAACACTAAGGCGTAAAACAGGGAAACCCACACCTTTGCGTAGGAGGTAAAGCCTTCTGAGGTAACCAATCAGAGCTCCGCCGGGCACGCGTAAGCCGACACGCCCGCGCAAGCTAGGGCTACAGCTACCAGCACCCAGCGTACGCGCCCCGAAGAGGAACCCCGTGTAACGTAAGGCATAATAAAGAGCAACGAGCAAAAAACCAAGGCTTCTTGTGGAAAGGCTTGTAGGATATCCCAAGTGGTGTAGCTTAGTTGTATCATGTTTTTAGTTTAGCTTCCCCATCAGTATATGGAGATAAACAAGCCTATCCAAACTACGTCAACAAAGTGCCAGTACCAGCTGGCGGCCTCAAATCCGACGTGGTGATTGCTAGTAAAGTGGTACGCTGCTTGACGGAGTGTGCACACGATTATAAAGATTAAACCGACTAGGACGTGAAAGCCGTGGAACCCTGTCGTAAGAAAGAATATAGAGCCGTAGACGCTAGAAGATATGGTAAACGGCGCCTCTATATACTCGAATAGCTGCAGGCCCAGAAACAACACCCCCGCGGCTATCGTTATAAGTAGGGAGTTTAGAGACTCCAAGCGCTGCCGTGCCAGTATAGCGTAGTGAGCCCAGGTTAGGCTAATCCCAGAAAAAACAAGGATAAGCGTGTTTAAAAACGGTATACGCCAAGGAGACGGGGCCTCTATGCCCAAGGGCGGCCACACACCTCCGATCCAGATAACGGGGGCTACGCTGTAATAGAAGAAGGACCAAAAAAAGGCGAAAAAAAACATGACCTCTGACGCTATGAAAAGCGCCATACCCATACGTATGCCCGCCTGTACACGACGGGTGTGCCGACCCTCAAAGGTAGCCTCTACGACCACGTCGCGCCATCAGCAAGAAAGGCAATACACCAGGTAAGCCAAGCCCCCGGCGAGTACGTAACCGCCCCATATCCAAGCGTGGAAATACATAACGTTGCCAAGAAGAAAAGCCATGGCTGCCACGGAGGTAAACAGTGGCCATGGACTCGAGTCCACTAAGTGAAAAGGGTGCTCTGTTGTCTTATCTATAAGGCTGCCCCGAGTGCTTGAACCAAGTAACGCCTTAGCAAAACGCACGAACTAGCTGTAAGCTAGTATTGAGATTTCTTGCCCGGCTTTACGTTTACCCGCTCGTTATTAAGTATTGTGCCCTTTCCCGTGTACTCGTTAGGCGGCCTAAGACCTCTTATGTCTAAAGACAAAACACGCAAACCCGGCCCATTAATAGAGACCAACTCAAAGTTGTAACGGTTGGATACCCGCGCGTTTGCCCAAGCCGGTAGGGGCACAGCTTTCTTGCCGGAGAACCCAATACTAAGAAAGAGCTTGCGGGTAAGGGGGGACCAAGACACCCTGTAACCCCGCCCTACCAAGCGTAAAGACGCTACGCTGGGAACGGATAAGTCGTGAAAGAGGTTTTTAAGTAAACGCCGTATGGCGTTATTGTGAGTCTTGTTAAGGAGCTCGGAACGCTTAGAATACCCGACTATGCGGCTTCAATGCAATCGGCTCTTCTCTAAACGTGGAGACAAGCCCGCACCAAAGCTTACGGCGGCCCTTCCCAGAGGGCCCACAACGAGTAGAACCGGTTTAGCGGAGGGCTTGTAGGCTTTTATGCTTGCGGGTATATTAACAAAGTACGAAGTCTTGCGTATCATACGGGCACAGCGGGGATCGAACCCGCGGCCTCCTGCTCGACAAGCAGGCGCTCTACCACTGAGCTATGCGCCCTTGCCGATGGAGGGACTTGAACCCCCAACCCCGTGGAGACTGGTTTCTAAAACCAGCGCGTATGCCAATTTCGCCACATCGGCGGTTCGGCCGGCGGGATTCGAACCCGCAACCTCTCCGTTATGAGCGGAGCGCTCAACCCTTGAGCTACGGCCGAGAGCTAAAGGTATCGGGCCGAAAAGGCTTGTGAAGGCATAAGGGCTTCTGGCGTAAAAGGAAAGCCGTCAAAGTAGAATAGAAACCCAACTAGAAACAATAGAAATCCTAGGGTTAAAGGAAGAAAGGCTTTCCAACCTAAACCCAACAACTTATCGTACCTATACCTAGGTAGTATAGCCCTAACCAAAACGAATAGGTAAGCCGAAAATAGCACCTTTAGTCCGAAACACAATTCGCCGGGCAAGGGTAGAAAACCTGAGTCCCAACCTCCCAAAAACAGCGAAACCCATAGAGCCGACATTAAGAGCATATTCGCGTATTCCCCCAAAAAAAAGAGGGCGAAGGTAACCGAAGAGTACTCCGTGTTATACCCGGATACGAGCTCTGCTTCAGCTTCTGGTAAGTCAAACGGCGCCCTGTTTGTTTCTGCTAGTATTGAAACAAAGAAGACTACAAAAAGCGGGAGCATGGGTAACGCGTACCAAGAGGATACGTAGCACTGGCTCGCCACAATAGTCGTTAAGCTAAGACTCCCGGAACAAATACAAACCCCTAGTATAACAAATCCCATGGCTATCTCGTACGAAATCATTTGGGCCGCGGAGCGCACGGCTCCCATAAAGGAGTACCGCGAGTTGCTAGACCATCCCGCAAGAATTATTCCGTAAACCCCTAAAGACGAAACGGCGAATAGGTAAAGAAGCGACATGTCTAGGTCGGCTGCAACTACGCCGAAGCTAAAAGGCATAACGGCCCAACCCAGAATGCTGAGCACAAAAGTAAGGTAGGGGCTTAACAAAAACAAAAATGTGTTGGCTCTCTGTGGTATAATAGCCTCCTTTATTATAAGCTTTAATCCGTCTGCCAGGGGCTGCAAAAGACCCCAAGGACCTACAACGTTTGGGCCTAAGCGGCGCTGTATGGAAGCCATTACCTTTCGCTCTGCAAGAGTGTAATAGGCAACGGCCACAAGCAAGAGCACAACTACGGCTACTGTTAGCAAAAGCTGCCCGAAAATCCAAAGAGTAAAGCTTGTGGTAAGACCCGTCATAAGGCTAAGTTCCACCTAGGCTCCGCCGGGATTCGAACCCGGGACCTATCGGTTAACAGCCGATCGCTCTACCGCTGAGCTACAAAGCCTTGAAAAATAAGGAAGGAGGGATTCGAACCCCCGGCCTCCTGCTCCCAAAGCAGGCGTGCTGCCCCTGTACCACTTCCTTATGAGGCGGGAGGGATTCGAACCCCCGGTGCTGCGCACTCTTGATTTCAAATCAAGCGCCATAGACCGCTCGGCCACCGCCCCTTATAAGCAGGCTAGAGATACGCAGGTAGGCGCAACCCGCGAAGAAAAAAAACTGCATAGCCCTTAACGTTAAAGGATACCGTTAAAAAAGTAGAAGAGTCATCGTCGCCAAAGCCGGTGAGGTTAGCATTAAAGGCTCTCGAAAGGCCCATAAAAAACTCTATATGCGAAAGACTGTAGGAAACCCCTACTTCGCGTGAGCACCCGATCAGCCCCCTAAAGTTTGCCGAACCGTAAAAAGAAAAGTGCGTAAGACAGGACAGGGCCTCATACGCGTGAGATCGCCTTAACGTTATAACGGAACCCGCTAAGAAAGTTTCTTTCGATCGGCGGTTGACCCTTACCGATACGCGAGAAGGGGCGCCCGATAGAGAAGCTAGCATGCCGAAGCCTGAAGATAGGGCCCGTGATGTCTTAGCTTCTGGAAAAGTAGCGATACGTATAGCGCGCAGCTTGGGACAAGTGTGCGCGCTGGCGTGGGGCTCCCTGGACAGGTGCAGGTACCTAAGGACCTTATCGTGGTAGGCGCTTAACGTCATGCTTCGAGCTAAACGTCGATAAGCGAAACTCTACGTTGGTAAAAGCGGCACAGCCACCTCCCAAGCGAAGAGCAAGCCTAACAACACCAATCTGGTAATCCGTAGGCGCCACCATAAAAGCCAAACGTACTCTGTGCCGAGAGTATATAAAAGTGTCTCCCGTTTTCTTGTATACAAACGGCGAACGTATAACGGAGATGCGCTTCCTAAGCGGGCGCCATCTGTTAGGCGAGCGGAAACCAAATGAGAAGACCTGGACAAGACGGCAAGAACCCGCCTTGGCCAGTACCCGAGAAAGCCTGTAGTAACGCTCCAAGGACCGCGAAATAAGTCGGCAAGCCTTGGCTAAGTCGCGCCGGCTAGAGCTGGTAAGGTTTATTACAAATATCACAATAGGCAAACAGCAGAAAACGTGCCCGGGAGCGGGTTTGAACCGCTGGCCTCGGGATTTTCAGTCCCACGCTCTACCCCTGAGCTACCCGGGCTGCCGGCGGGGGGACTCGAACCCCCAACCTATAAAGGACCGGTTTTTGAAACCGGCGCGTATGCCAATTCCGCCACACCGGCTACACTCCTCACGGGAATCGAACCCGTGTTTACCCCATGAAAAAGGGTTGTCCTAACCGCTAGACGAGAGGAGCTCGAGGACGGCAGGAATCGAACCCGCGCTTTTAGTTTTGGAAACCAACGCCCTACCATTAGACTACATCCCCTGCGGGCGCCGGGACTCGAACCCGGAACCAACGGGTTAAAAGCCCGCTGCTCTTCCGTTGAGCTACACCCACAGTCCTCGGGCGGAATCGAACCGCCAACCCCCGGTTTTGCAAACCGGTGCTCTACCATTGAGCTACGAGAACCTACGGCTGGCGGGAATCGAACCCACGGCCCTTCCGTTATGAGCGGAGCGCTCTACCCCTGAGCTACAGCCGTCTGGGGTGACACCCAGTTTATTAGTATCATCACGGAGCGTCTGGCCACAGTGAGGGCGCGCTACAGTTGTCGTATAACGGCCAAAATCAGGCTTCCGTCGAAAACAGTAAAACCCACGGAACTCAAAAAGCTAAAGCTATTAAGTTTGTGTTGCGTACGAGACCCGCGAATGCTTCCTCTTTGGAGGCTCCTCTTATTCGACGGGCAGCTAATTCAAACCAAAAAGACTTGTACCCAAAGTCATCGTAAAACCATTTTGAAACGGGCAACTGGGTATTGCCATTATCCGGACGTGAATCGATCATATGGCCCCGGGCGGAATCGAACCGCCGTTACGCGCTTATCAGGCGCGGGTTTTACCGCTAAACTACGGGACCCTAGCGACAAGCCTACACTTCTAGGGCTCCCGCCCACCAGATGCAAGCAAAGCCTAAGGCAAGCTCTAGTATAAAATCAATACCCGCTCACAGGGCAAAGGTCTCGCCGGTGCCTGCGTTTAAAGCTCACGGAAGGAGCAATACGACTTCTAAATCAAAAACTATGAACATAATCCCCAACAAGTAAAAGTGCACGCTAAACTCTGCACGGCAGTCGTCGAAAGGGTCAAAGCCGCACTCATAAGGCGAGAGCTTTTCTGAATCCAGCGATCGCGACTGCGAAAATAAAAACGTAAGAAGCATCAAAATGGCGCCTAAGGCCACACCTAAACACAAAAAGACAATTACATTCGTATACTCCGCCGTGTATGTTTGCATCTATCTGTCAACTTCTCCAAAAACAATGTCTTGTGTACCTATAATAGCCACGACATCCGCTAGCATTTGGCCCTTGGACATTGCGTCCAAACCCGCCAAGTGAGAAAACCCGGGCGCCTTTATCTTACATCGGTACGGCCGGTTGCTGCCATCTGAAACAAGGTAAACACCGAACTCTCCTTTAGGGGCCTCGATACCTGCGTACGCCTCGCCAGACGGCACGGTGAAGCCTTCAGTGAATAGCTTAAAATGATGAATTAGCGATTCCATACGGCCCTTCATGTGCGCCCGACCCGGACTTGACACCTTACCGTCATCAACGGTAACATGGCCCGTTGGCATGCTATCCAAGCACTGGTAAATAATTCGAATGCTCTGGCGCATCTCCTCCACCCTAACTAAATACCGATCGTAGCAATCACCCGACGTGCCCACCGGTACTTCGAAATCTAGCTCATCGTATACTTCGTAAGGGCGCGATTTACGCAAGTCCCAGCGTATACCCGAACCCCGGAGCATGACCCCGCTAAAGGACAGATTCGCAGCGGCACTTGCGCTAACGGCCCCCACGCCTACAAGCCTCTGCTTTCATATACGGTTATCCGTTAGTAGCTCTTCTATCTCGTCTATTCGAGAACCAAACTGAGATGCAAACTCGTAAATGTCTTGCGAAAGCCCCATCGGCATGTCTAGAGAAACACCGCCTGGACGTATGTACGCCGCGTGCATTCGGGCACCCGAGACCCGCTCGTAGAACTCCATTAGCTTTTCTCGCTCTTCAAAAGCCCACAGAAAAGGCGTAAGCGCTCCTACATCTAGAGCATGTGTTGTGAGAGACAGCAAGTGATTAAGCAATCGGGTTAACTCGCAAAACAGCACCCTAATGTATTGAGCGCGGCGGGGTATCGGCTTCTTAAGCAACCGCTCCACGGCTAACGAGTAGCCGTGCTCTTGTGCCATCATAGAAACGTAATCTAAGCGATCAAAGTAAGGCAAAGCCTGGATGTATGTCTTGTACTCTATAAGCTTTTCGGTCCCCCTGTGTAGGAGGCCAATGTGCGGATCAGCACGGACAACCCGCTCCCCATCAAGCTCTAAAACCAAGCGTAGTACGCCGTGAGCTGCAGGGTGCTGCGGGCCAAAGTTAAGGCTAATATTATGCATACGCGACTCTTTTGTTTGTTCAAGCAGCACGCGCCTAGTGAAGTTCGGCGGCGTCTTTTATGTATAAGCAGATCAATACGGTAAACACGTATGCTTGAAGAAAAGCAACGGCTAGCTCTAATACGCAAACAGCGGAAATAACAGCCAAAGGTCCCAGCCCTATAAGGAGCCAGGCCCCCCCAGATGTAAGCATTTGTCAGGCAAACCCTGCCAAAATCTTTAACAGAGTGTGCCCCGCCATCATATTGGCAAATAAGCGTATAGAAAGGCTTAAAACCCGAGCGGCGTAAGATACGGTCTCTATCATGATGATAAAAGGGCTTATAAAAACGGGGCAACCCGGCGGCAGAAAAATGGCCAGAAAGCCCAACCTATGAATAGTGGCACCCACTATGTTTACTCCTATAAAGCTAGCTAGCGCAACAGATAACGTTGCCGCCAAAGAGCTAGTAACGGTAAAGCTGTAGGGCACCATGCCCACAAAATTAGAGAACAAAACAAAAAAGAAGACAACAAAAACGTAGGGAACAAAGACTAGTAGCACCCTGTGCTTCGCCGCCGTATTCTCCTTAACAAGACCGCTTGCAAATTCAAGCAAAAGCTCGCAAGCCACTTGCGCAGAACGCATTGGAATCAATCGACCGGATACCGCAGGGTACTTACAGAAGTACCACAGCAGCGATAACAGAACAAGAACGAATAACGACGCGTTTGTTAAGATGTTTATCGCAAAAGGCTGCCCGCTACTAGGATCACAAAAAATAAACGTAACTAAACCGTTAACCTCAAATTGCTCTAGAGGACTGAAAAGCACTAACCTCGTATACGGCTAGCCTTGCTTAGACTAGACCCGTCACTAGTTCTAAACCAGAGTATAACCAGGGAAAGGCCAATAGCTGATTCAGACGCCGCCGCGACTAAAACCATCAGAGCGTAAAGCTGACCGAGAGGGTTTTCTCGCAGAAGAGAAGCCCCGCATATAATCAAGACTACTCCCAACAGGGCCATCTCTAAGAAGACTAAAAGTAACAAGAGGCTACGCTTGTTGGTTATCAAACCAAACAAGCCCGTGCAGTAAACGCCAGCCCCTAATAAGCAAACGTATTTTTTTAGCAACATTACAAAGAAGAGCGCAGCAACGAGCGCTTTAACCCGTCAAGCTTGGCAGAACCTAACCTACCCGCTACATCAAGTCGAGTTAAAACCAATGGACAAGATAGGGTGACTGGAAAAGAGTGATCCGAAACGCGACCTAACCCCTCGTACGTTTGGGCTCTAAAGGCTGAGATTAAACTTGTAAACTTAGACAACGAGTAAACAAACAGGGGCAAGGAAACAAAAAAAAACGCTGCGAGTGAGAGCGCTTGATTAAAAAAGGTAACTGTATCTAGCTGTGGCATGCGGGTTAGTAAACCCTAAACGATTAGCAGCAACACTATACCTGCAACCATAAGGGTGAGATACGAGTGTATATACCCCGACTGTAACCCTTTAGTAACCTTAGATATCCTAAAGGTTAAACGGCCTATGCCCGTAGGGCCAACCTGCTCAATAAACCCTTTATCCAACGACTTAAAAAAGACCGAATACCCCAACGCCAAAGCGGGAGACACAAACATCCTGTTGTACGCTTTGTCAAAGTGCCACTTGTCTCACAACAAGGTACGTATTCACCTAAAGGATAGCACCACCCGAGATACCTCCGAAGCCGCAAAAGAATAAACCAAAAGGGCAAGTAGCACCCCTGACAAACTCAAAACCGCGGGAGCAAACTTGTATAAAAAAGGGGCAAACTCGGCGCCTAAATCGTAACAGCGTTCCGGGGATACGTAAGCGAAAGAAGACGTAAAGCTAGAGCCCATCCCAATAAACATGTCCTTAAACAGGTAACCCGAAAATATGCTGCCCACAGCCAATACGCCCATAGGAAAGAGCATGGCGGGGCCGGGCTCATGAGAACCAGCAGCAACCGTGCGAGGTGCGCTAGGCGGGCGAATAAAAGCCAAAAAAATCAAGCGGAATGAATAAAACGAGGTTAGCAATGCCGTAACAGAACCAAGAGTGTACGCAAAGGTGCCCGTAACGGTGTAAGCGCCCGCGGCTGTCTCAAGAATAAAGTCTTTAGAGTAAAAACCTGACAAAAAAGGAAAGCCCCCTAAAGATAAGGAGCCCAACAAAACGCATGCATAGGTAGCTGGCATTATCCTAGCCGAACCCCCTAACCGGCGCATATCTTGTTCATCTCCCCAACCGTGTATCAAGGAACCCGCGCTCAAAAAAAGCAGCGCCTTAAAAAAAGCGTGGTTAAACAGGTGAAACAAACCAGCACCATAATTCGACAAACCGCAAGAAAAAAACATATACCCCAGCTGGCTACACGTCGAGTAAGCGATCACCTTTTTTATATCGTGTTGCAACAAAGCTATGGTTGCCGCAACAAAAGCCGTAAGCGCGCCCACCACAGCGACCACGCCTAAGCTAAAAGAGGAGTACTCAAAAAGTGAGGAACACCTAACCACCAAAAAAACCCCCGCCGTAACCATGGTTGCTGCGTGAATCAAAGCAGATACGGGCGTGGGCCCTTCCATAGCGTCGGGTAACCACGTGTGCAAACCGAGCTGAGCAGACTTTCCCATAGCTCCCAAAAATAAAAGCAGGCATAACGCGTCTAAGCCGTACTGGCTAGAAACCCAAGGGGCTACTGAAAACGCACCTCCCATGCTAAGGGTACCACAATAGAAAAAAAGCAAGCCTAAGCCCAAAACGATGAAAACGTCCGCAACCCTATTTACGAGAACCGCTTTTATTGCAGCCTTGCCCGCTTTTATGCGGGTGTACCAAAAACTTATCAGAAGATACGAACAGAGCCCTACACCCTCTCACCCAAAGAAAAGCTGCAGAAAACCATCTGCGGTAACCAAGGATACCATAAAAAAAGTAAAAAGGGATATATAAGAAAAGAAACGCCCCATATGGGGATCCGAGCCTAGGTACTCAGATGAATAAACGTGGACCAAGAATGAAACTGTGGTAACTACTATCAGCATGCTAGCCGACAAAGCGTCAACAAACAGGCACCAATCGGCGCCTAAGCACCCCGAGTGGACCCAAGGAAAAAGGGGAGAATGTATGGCCTCTCCCCAAAAAGCCACTTTGCAAAAGGTAATCCAAGAAACCAGCGCCGTCAAAAACAAAGAGATAAACGACGCCCTAACACAACCGGAAGATCCGAGGTATCGACCAAAAAGGCCGCAAAGAATAGAGTTAAGCAAGGGCAGCAAAATGACTAAAACGTGCACGATTCTTCCTCGGAGCTTTTTTTTTAGGCTCGTGAGGAAATGGAACGCGGTCGGGGCGCTTCTTTTTGCGACGGCCCGTGCGCCTGGGCTTGGAGGAAAGGCATCCGTTAAAAGAAGGCAGACGAGCTTGTATTGCTCACGAAAAACGCATACCGCCATCTAATAAACCTAAAACAGCCTTTTTCTTAGAACCCCTAACAAACAGCACATAAGATAACCGTCGACGCTTTTTGCGCAAAAAGCGTCGTGCAAAGTTCCTTGCGAAAGTATAGGCAGCTATACCTAACCTACGCTCGTAACCAGGATACTCGCGAGACTTGCGAACCGACGCTAAGCCTTCTAGCCGACCTTGCGTAACAACGGAAATCCTACAATTGTTGCGAGTTGAGCTTACGGATACATAGTTTTCTGGAGGCTTAGGGTTAAGGGCCTCTATCAATGTTAACCTGCTTGCGGTACGCGTCGTCTTCATAATATTAAACCAACCGACGGGCCCTTAATATAATGTCTTGGGCTCCCGAAGCCGTAACCTCCCTAGGAAGCACACCCTTGATGCGTGTGCCCAATGCTTTATTCTTTTTTTCGTCTACCAAAACAAGCTTTGTACGAGCAAACCTTAAGCCATCCCCCGACTTTCGGACTACCCGCTTTGCGGTAGACCCCACAAGAAACCAATTAACCCGACGCTTTATATTTTTACGGCGGCTAACGCGTTTTTTTATGGTAGCCTTTACAAAGTTACCCAAACTGGTATTTCTATGCCGATTGGCCTTTTTGTTTGGGTGAATGCATAACGCACGAATGGCGTCGCTATTGTCACCGACTCATAGTAGAGCTTCTTTTTGTATCATGGTTATGCGATTTCTTTACGAACGCCGTACTTAGAGCGGGCCTTAGTTCGTCCGTCAACAGGAGCTAAATCCTTAACCCCCCTAACAGCCTTATAACGAACGCCCGGCAAGTCTTTAACGTTACCGCCCCTGACGAGCACCACTGAGAATGCGCTAAGATTGTGCCCTTCTCCAGGTATATAAACGTATATGACCCGATTGTTAGACAACCGAACCCGCGCTACTCGACGCTTAGCAGAGTTTGGTTTCTTGGGACTGCGCGTAAGAAGACGTATACATACGCCCCGCTTGTGAGGACATTTCATTAAGGCTTTTTTAAGATTTTTACGGACCTTATATCTCCTAGGACCCGAACCCATTTGATTAGACGTTGCCACTAAATCTTTTTAACACCCGGCAAACCGCCCCCGAGAGAAACCTCACGGAAACGTATGCGCGATAGGCAAAACAACCCTACAACACCGCGTGAACGCTTTGTGTCCACGCACCCGAAAACCTTCTTTCCTCCGCCCAGCGCCCGCAAACCTAGCCGTAATAGAGAGTTTATCCGCGGCTCACGCGGCAAGCGCGAATGCGCAACGTAATGCAGAGGCTTTTCTTCTGCAGCTAACAACTTATTACAGTGCACGACTCGTTTACGATATCAACGGACTCTCTCTAAAAACCCACAGCTTTATACCAAAAGCGCCAAACTTGGTGGCCACCAAACGATAAGAGTAGTCCACCCTATGCTTAAACTGCTGAAAGGGTATAGGGCCCATTCGAAAGAGCCGCCGGCGTGTGCGCTTAGGGCGGCGACGCCGGCCGTTGATCTTTCCCGACACCTCTAGGCGAATACCCTTTATGGAAGCGTACCGCCTAAAGCTCGTGTTAAAGGTTAGCCTAATAAAACGAAAAACCACCCAATGCCGGCGATGCTTACGGAACAAGTCGCAAACAACCCGCGTGATAAGCGACGCGTTCGACGTAGAAAAACCCAACTTTAGTAGAGCGGCCGAGCAAAAGAAAAACCTATTTGTCCTAAAACGGTTAGGGCGGCGGCCTGGCGACATAGATTTTGTTAAGGCCTTTCGCCGGCGGCGCGCTCCCTTAACCCATCCTTGCAACGAGTGTACCCTAAAAATAAAAAACCTATCGAATACTGTTAAAAAAGCGTTGCGCAGCTCCCACAACTGTACAAGACCTGGGAGCCTGTCTAAGAAAATATGCAACACACAAAAAAAGCCTTTATCTACTAGGCTAGATCAGAATAAACGCTTACCTCTGTACAAAAAAAACCGAGCTGCCGTAAAGAAAGCTGCGTCAGAGATATCATGCCTAAACCCGCTGACGCTATAAGGATTCGGCATGCTTGTGCGCCAGGTTTCTAGATAACCCAAGCGTAAGCCTAATGGATTTGTACGCTTGCCCACGCGCTACCAGCGATAAGTAGCGTTATGACGATTACGAACCACGTACCCGTTCAAGTTTTTTTTTCACTTGTAAACAATAGACTTTCCGGATAGAGACGCTATAAACTCACCCTCTAAGCGCTTGTGCAAGGTGGGAGCCCTGCGAGCCCTAAAAGCTCGAAGAAACCACCGTACGCTGTGCTTGTATCCCTTATGTGGAGACAAACGATAGGGTATTGCCTTAACGCGCTTCCCCATTTTGTAAACACGAACCCAAAAAGACGGCATTAGCTTGTGGAATATATAACCCAGAGCCAACGCTGGTCGAGCTAAACGAGCCTTAACTCGGATAGATCGAAAAACGGAGTACACCAAGGCTCTATTGCGAGCTCGGCTCTTTAAGGGCATGCCGCCAATAACCTTTTTCACAAATCAGGATTTTAATACCGGATCTGGTCGGTTGTACTTAGTTGAAAGCACAGTATTTATAGCGTACGCTTTAGGCTTAGACACGCAGGATCAATGAAATAGAACAGTGAATTGCAGACATTACAGGTTGAGGATACAAACCTAGCATCAAACTAAGCACCAGCAAGTAAACCAAAACGAACGCTTCATGCTTAGACAAATCTGTAAAGATGCCCGCGTAACGCGTCTTTAGCGCCCCAAAGCAAACCCTATTGTAAAGCCACAAAGAGTAGCCTGCCCCCAAAACCATGCCAGCAGAGGCCAAAACAGAAGCGAGTAGGGAGCGCTGCACAAGCCCTAAAAAAACCAAAATCTCACCAACAAAGTTGCTGGTGCCCGGCAAACCCATATTTGCCAAAGAAAAAAAAAGAAAACAAGCAGAAAACAGCGGCATGACTTGGGCCAAACCCCCGTAATACCTAACCAGCCTTGTGTGAAACCTATCATAAAGGACACCAACAATTAAAAAAAGGGCACTAGAAACGATACCGTGACCTATCATCAAAAGAACGGAGCCCTCCAAGCCTTGTGTGTTCAAAGAGAAAAGGCCTATCAAGCCTAAGCTCATATGAGCCACCGATGAGTACGCGATTATTTTTTTTAAGTCTACCTGACGCAGCGTTGTTAATGAGCTGTACACCACGCTTACAGAGCCTAAAGTTAAAACCAACGGTACGTAGTAACTCGAAGCTTCGGGAAACACCGGCAGTACAAACCGAAGGAATCCATACCCCCCTAGCTTCAGTAGTATTCCAGCCAAAATAACAGACCCAGAGGTAGGAGCCTCTACGTGCGCTTCGGGCAGCCAAATATGAAAAGGCACTACGGGCACCTTAACAGCAAAAGCTATAAAAAACAAGAGCCACAAAACCAGCTGCTCTGTATCAGAAAAACTATGAGCGTGTAACGCGTAAACACACGTTGTGCCCAGCTCTGAGTAGACGTAAAGCAAACCAAGCAGCATCAATATAGACCCTACCAATGTGTAGTAAAAAAGGTAATAAGCGGCCCGCAGCTTTCTAGAGCGAGAGCCCCATATACCTATTAACAAAAACATCGGTATAAGTATACCCTCAAAAAAAGCGTAAAAGGCGATCAAGTCTAGAACCGAAAACGCTGAGATTAAGAGAGCCTCCATAAACAAGAAGACTGCCACGAATAAGTTCGCGCTGCTTGAAAGTTGAGCAAGCGATGAAGACAAACAAATAGGCACTAATAAAGTCGTTAGCAGTATTAGGTATAGCGACACGCCGTCTATACCTAAGCGCAACGATACGCCCGAAGACGTGAACCAAGATATCGACTCTACAAACTGGTAACGGGAATCTAAATTGTCAAAGAGTGCTCATAAGACTAGCGACAACGCAAACACGAACGAACTAACAAAAACGCCTATCCGACCGGCTAACGCCGATGGTAGGGCAAGACAAATAACGGAGCCCACTAAAGGTAAAACTGACAACAACAAAAGCATTACCGACCGCGCGGTTAAATATGGAGCCAACCGGAATCGAACCGATACCCCCTGCTTGCAAAACAGGTGTTCTGCCATTTAACTATGGCCCCCTGGCGGCCAGCGGGAATCGAACCCGCGTTTCGGAACCCACAACCCCGCGTCTTACCGCTGGACGATGGCCGCCAAAAGAGTTAAGCCTTGCGGCCAACCCGTGCGGAACGCGCGGGCTTACGCAAAACAGAAACTTCCTTGCTGGTAGCCCGCTGGGATTGCGTTAAGAAAACCGCCCCCAGCATAGCTAACAATAAAAGAAGGCCAGAGACGAAGAGAAAAGGAAACCCCGGTAAGTACATAAAGTAATACAATGAGGCTAAATTATTGCTGCTTAAGAGTGTACTAACCCACGCGTTAAAGACTGGGCCTAAGTTGCCGGGAGAAACTAGAGGCTCCACAGACTCTGAAACTATTTTTAAAACGCCCGCCGTAAACAACAAAGAAACAGCATGAGGCAAGTAGTCAAAAAATCCCGTATAAGGCACCGCGTAGCTCTCTCGGCTAACATCGAGAGTCATTACAACGAAAAGAAACAATATCGCTATGGCCCCTACGTATACGATTATAACAACGTAACCTAAAAACTCCAGGCCCATCCAAACTAAGAGAGCCCCAGAAAAGAGAAATGCCCCAACTAGAGACATGAGAGAGTAAACGATGTTTCTTGAAAACAGGGTAAACGCAACAAAGGTGGCTATTGCAAGTAGTAGTATCATGGGGGGTTACTTTCAAGATGCGGGGAAAGAAAATATTCTGAATTCTTGGGCAAGCTCTACGGGCTCAGAAACCACCCGACGGACCCCCGGATCGTAACGAGACTCTAGGTAACCAGTCAAGGGAAAGTCTTTTCGTAAAGGATGTCCCGAAAATCCGTAATCCGTAAGTATACGGCGAAGGTCCGGATGCCCAGAAAAAAAAACACCAAATAAGTCTCACGCTTCTCGCTCCATCCAATCCGCGCCAGAAAAAAGAGAAACCGCGGAAGGCAAGCCCGCCCCCTCTAAAAGGGCTACCCGCACGAATATACGGCTTTGGTACTTAAGGCTAAGCAGGTTGTACACAACACAAAAGCGGCGCTCACACGAAGGCCTATCAACGACAACTAAATCGGATAGCACCTTAAACGAAGATCCAGCTGAGCCTTGCAAAAACACAAGCACTTTAAGAACTTCTTCAGACCTAACGTTAATATAAACGTCTCAACCGCGAACACGAGAACTCGCGCTAACTGGTGAAAGAGCAGCGCTTAATCATCCAGAGTAGGAATCCAACAACACGACGCCGAAAAGTGCGTGTATTCTGGGATAATTAGTACGGATTGCGCTCTATTCCTAGATAAAACAACCCCGCCTATGTAGTAATCTGCTACTTCCCAAGAATGTTTTAGGAAGGGCTTCCCGCTTATATGCTTTCAGCGGTTATCCCCACCGGCGTAGCTACCCGGCAATGCCAAGGAAACATCCTAAACAACCGGTCACCATAGGCCGGTGGCGTCCGATCCTCCCGTACTAGGACGCCCACCCGCAATTCGAGTCACGGTAGATAGGGACCAAACTGTTTCACAACGTTCTGAACCCAGCTCACGTACCGCTTTAATCGGCGAACAGCCGAACCCTTGGAACCGCCTACAGCTCCAGGATGCGATGAGCCGACATCGAGGTGCCAAACAACCCCGGCGATTTGGTCTCTTAGGGGTTATTAGCCTGTTATCCCTGGCGTACCTTTTATCCGTTGATCGACGACCTTTCCGCACAGCATCGTCGGGTCACTATGACCGACTTGCGTCCCTGATCGACCTGTCAGTCTTTCAGTCAGGCGAGCTTATACCATTACGCTCTTACCCCAAATGTTGGGTTGAGCTCACCTTTGCGCGCCCCCGTTACTCTTTGGGAGGCGGCCACCCCAGCCAAACTACCAACCATGCCGAAAGCCCGAAAAAAAGACAAGGACGGTATCTCACTGCTGCTTTTTTAACAAGCCTCCGCCTATTCTGAACAAGCCTACAATCCGGGCGACACAAGGTTATAGTAAAGGTGCACAGGGTCTTTCCGTCCAGCCGTGACATCCCCGCATCTTCACGAGGAATTCAATTTCACCGAGCCGGCGCTTGAGACAGTGGAGAAGTCGTTACGCCATTCATGCAGGACGGAACTTACCCGCCAAGGAATTTCGCTACCTTAGGACCGTCAGAGTTACAGCCGCCGTTTGCCGAGGCTTATGCTAAGTGCGTACACACCTCGCTTTCGCCCAATGGCACCGGGCAGGCGTCAGACCCTATACATCATGTTGCCATTTAGCAGAGTCCTGTGTTTTTGTTAAACAGTCGCTCCTCCTTTGTTTTGTATGCCCCGCGCTAAAGAGGCCCCCCTCATCCCGAAGTTACAGGGTCAATTTGCCGAGTTCCTTAAGCGCCGTTACCTCGATCACCTTAATATTCTAAATCAGCCCACCTGTGTTGGTTTGGTACGGTTATTAAAGCTTTCTAGCCGTTACCGTTTTCGGATAGGGCACACCATCGAGCAACCCGAGCGGGCCGTCTCTTAGGAACCGCGTCACGCTGCCAGGAATGTCCGTTTGCAGCAAACCTTAGGCTTTCGGTGATCTTTGTTCTCAAAAGATTTTAGTTACTCATGCTAACATTGTTACTCCATAATCGTCCACTATATCTAATAAGATTCACGCTTTCGCGCCAGCTTCAACCAATTATGAACATTCTGCTACCCCGCACAATAAAGTGCAGTCGTGGCTTCGGTTAGTGGCTCTATCTCCGTTAATTTTTGGCAACACGTGGCTAGTCCCATAATCTTTAACGATGTCTTTAACGGATGGCTGCTTCTAAGCCCACCGCTAGGGTTGTTTTAGCCGAAGCCGCCTTTAACTTAGCCACTATTAAGAACCTTATCCTACGATCTGGGCTGTTTCCCTCTTGGCCACGGATCTTATCACCCGCGGCCTGTCTGCTGCAACGGTATTCGTAGTTTAAGCACTGTCAGTAAAGCCAACGCCCCCATCGAGAACCCAGAGCCCTACCCCCATATAATTGCAACGCTCTGCTAAAACAGATTTCGCAGAAAACCAGCTATTTCCGAGTTTGATTGGCCTTTCACCCCTATCCGCGGGTCTTCCCTGGATTTTGCCACATCCTAGGGTTCGGCCCTTCAGACACCCTTTAGCCTGCCCACGGATAGATCACCCGGTTTCGGGTTTAACACGTACGACTAGACGCCTTTATCAGACTCGCTTTCGCTACGCGTGCCTCGCGTTACGCTCGCCGCACACATTAAGTTGTTAGCCCATTATGCAAAAGGTACACCACTTTGATTGAAAACTTAAGGATTTTAGCACTGTTTCAATCCCCAGACAGGGGTTTTCTTTCAACTTTCCCTCACGGTACTGGTTCGCTATCGGTTGCTTGTGTGACTTTAAAGAGGGCGGAGCCCCTGTTTTCAGCCAAAAAGGCATACTAATCTTCGTTACAAGAGGGCTATCACCTCCCTTGGCTTGGCTTTGAACAGCTGTAATCAGCCCCAGCCAATCTAGTGTCTTTCCCAAGTTCGCTCGCCACTACTACCGGGCTCTATTTTATTACGCACTGGTTACTTAGATGTTTCAGTTCTCCAGGTAGCCGTTTTCTTTCTCGGTAAACTTTTCGCGATAAGCGCCGAACACAAAGCACCTAGCCATCCATCCTTAAGCTGAAGAATATGACAATGGCTGGAAATAAACCCAAGCAATGCCTAAAAAACGTAAACAATACCAGCTGCCCCCTTGATCTATCTTAGTGCAAGCGGCAGTGACAAATCGAGTTCGGGATGGGTTCGGGTATGCACGCCCCGCTCGGGCAACCGGTAACACGCACAAACGTCTAAAACAATAATAAACAATGCGCACGTACTCTAACATTTCTCCAGCTACAGGTTCCCCTACAGCTACCTTGTTACGACTTCGCCCCGATCGTCGACCCCACTATCAAAAACTGGCTATACGCTAAGAGATGCGCATTCGCCTGTGTTTCTTCAAGCAAAGCTGTCTTTCCGGGCGTGACGGGCGGTGTGTACAAAGCTCGATCACGTATTCACCGCGCCGTTATGATACGCGATTACTAGCGATTACGCCTTCATGTAACCAAGTTTCAGGCAACAATCCGAACCTAGCCGCGCGTTAAAGCATTGCGTAAAAGAGCCTCACGCTGTACGCGGCTATGTGACACATGTGTAGCCCAGCTCATTAGGGCCATGACGACCTGGCGTAGTCCCTACCTACCTGCGGCGTTGCCATTGATAAATATCGGTGTCTTAATTAAGGAGGGGTCTTGCTTCCGTTTTTGTAAGGAGTTAACCAAACGCCTTACGACACGGGCTGACGACGGCCATGCAACACCTGGAAATTCAAGAGCTGGTAATGTTTGACGCGGATTATCGGATTAAACCGCATGCCCCACCGCTGGTGCGAACTCCCGTCAATTCCTTTAAGTTTTAATCTTGCGACCGTACTCCCCAGGCGGGACATTTAAAGCGTTAACTTTACAGAAGTTTGTATAAGCCCATCGTTGACGGCGCAGACTACCGGGGTGTCTAATCCCGTTCGCTCCCTGCGCTTCCGTGCTTTAGCGTCAGTCTGGCATAGCTAACCGCCTTCGCCTTGCCGGTGTTCGTTCCAGTATCCCCGGATTTTACCCCTCTTCTGGAAATTCCGTTAACCCCTACCAAACTCTAGCCTGCTATGAAAAAAGCCACTCAAGGGTTTCGCCCCAGGTTTTCGCAAGAGACCTAAAGCAAACCGCCTACACACACTTTACGCCCAGTCAATGCGAATAACACTCGCCCCCCCCGTTTTACCGCGGCTGCTGGCACGGGGTTAGCCGGGGCTCCTCAGCCGGATACCGTCATTCATCTTTACCGACCCTATAAATTTACAGCCTTGGCCTTCAATCAATCGAGAGATGTTGTTGGGTCAGGCTTTCGCCCATTGCCCAATATTCCTCACTGCTGCCTCCTACTGGAGCCTGGGCCTTGTCTCAGTCCCAGTGTGGCTGTGCATCCTTCCCAGATCAGCTAAGGATCGTCGGCTCTCTACGATAACCTAATCCTACACGGACGTATCTGGCAGCGACCTGTCTTTAACCGGCAAAATCCGCTTATTCGGAATCTATCCCGAACTGCCAGGCAAATGTGCCTCGCTATACTCACCCGTTCGCCACGAACCGTCGACTCGCATGTGTTATGCCCACCCCAAGCGTTCACTCAGAGCCAGGATCAAACCCAACCCATTACTAAATTTCTTAGAGGCAAAGTAGCGAATCAACGCCAAAAATTGCCCAGCGCTTAAATCTAAAAAAAGAAAGATCACACGTAAGACACTAACTCTGAGAGCATAGAGTAGGTACCTTCTAAGTAGCCTTCGCTACCTGTTGTCGGTGCACTAGCCCCTGGAGGGCTACCTGTTGTCGGTGCACTAGCCCCTGGAGGGCTACCTGCTGGCGGCGCGCCAGCTTCTGGTGAGCTTTCCGTTGCTATAGGCGAACGAGACAGTTGTGGGAACGCTTGATTGAGAGCAACTGTTAGGCCCACCCCGAGGAGAGAAGCAAGAACGTGCGGCGGCACGACCATAAACAACACCGATAACGAGTATTTGGTGTAGTACACGGCCAAATCCGACCAACTAGCCCCCCCGTGCAGAATCAAGTAAGCCTTAAGAGTCGCCGGGTCACTCTCAGGCACCTGGCTAAATATCTTATGGTACTTTGAGATGAGGACCGACATACGTTCCACACTAAACTCGGGGTCCTCTCCCTTAGGGGCGCACTCCAAAAAAGCATTATGGAGACAACCCTCTCACTCGATAGGGCATCCGGATACCCTAGACCTCATATAGAGGTCCACGGCCTCTTTATAGATCGAAATTACAAAATCCACCCTATCGCAATTGGGTGGTATGTAGTCGGCTATCCGGACCACCCTTGAGCGAGCGGGGGCGGCCTTTTCTTCAGCAGCAACCTCTAACACGCCCGACGGATCCCAAACAGCGTCACACTGCAGATAGCTGGCTAACATGAGCGGAAAGCACACCAAAAACGCCCGAAAAATGGGGCTAGTGCACAAGCGGTTGCCGGTTGCCAACATCATTGATTAGAGTGAGGCCCTTGTAGAAGGCAAGGGATGCCTCGAGAAATAATCAGACAAGATTGAAGACAAACCGCTTCGAGTAAGGTCCGTCAGCTTGTATCCAGCCAAACGAATACCCTCCTCAACAAAATCCCAGTAGCGTGACTTGTCAGTCCAACGTGACTCTTCGCTGTTGACAAACCGAACAAACTCGCGCACCTGATCAATACTAGCCCGATCTAAAAAACCCTGGATACCAGCAAATATAGTAATGATCTGCTTAGATACACCTAAAGGCTCATACTGGCCTTGGCGCAGAATCTCAACCAAACGGACCCCCCGCATAAGCTTAAACTTAGTCACGGGGTCCAAATCCGAACCAAACTTTTCGAAAGCCTGAGCCTCTCGATACTGAGCCAGCTCTAACTTCAAAGAACCCGAAACCTCCTTCATACCCTTTGCCTGAGCAGCAGAACCGACTCGGCTAACAGAAATACCAACGTCCACTGCTGGGCGGATTCCCGTTTTAAATAGCTCTGGATTTAAGAATATCTGACCGTCCGTAATAGAAATAACGTTTGTAGGAACAAAAGCCGACACGTCCCCCGCCTGTGTTTCTATCACGGGAAAAGAGGTAAGCGAACCAGAACCTCGGGTTGGGTTTAACTTTGCTGCACGCTCTAACAGACGCGAGTGCAAATAAAAAACGTCTCCTGGAAAGGCATCCCGAGCCGGCGGACGCCGCAAAAGCAACGACATTTGACGATAAGCAACTGCCTGCTTACTAAGGTCGTCATAAGTAGCAACGGCGTGCATTCCGTTATCCCTAAACCACTCCCCTACGGTACATCCAGTGTAAGGAGCCAGATACTGCAAAGCGGCTGAATCGGATGAAGTCGCTGCAACAACGCTCGTGTAATCCATTGCCAAATTCTCCTCCTCACCGTATTCCTCTAGAGCCTCCACTAGATTAACAACAGAAGACCTACGCTGCCCTATAGCAACGTACACACTGTACACACAACTCTCTGGCTCAGGACCGTAATTTATAGTCCGAGCCTGGTTTATCATCGCGTCTAGAGCGATAGCTGTTTTTCCAGTTTGTCGATCTCCTATAATTAACTCTCGCTGACCCCTACCGATCGGTATCATAGAATCGATGGCCTTTATGCCCGTTTGCAAAGGCTCAAAAACAGACTGCCGAGAAATTATACCGGGTGCCTTAACGTCAACTAAGCTATCGGTAACATCCGAAGCCTCGTAAGTAGCGTCAAGCCCGTCGATAGTGTTACCAACACCGTCAACTACACGGCCCAACAGAAAAGACCCCACCTTAACAGAAACTATACTTTGGGTACGAAAAACTAACTGACCTTGAGTAACAGTCCGCTCGGAACCAAACAAAACAACCCGAACAACCTGACGCTCAAGGTTCAAAACCATACCCTTATCTCCGGAAGCAAACATAACCATTTCTCCTGATTTTGCCTTATCTAAGCCGGCTACAGAAGCCACACCATCACCAATCGAAAGGACTCGGCCCGCGTGCTTAGCCTCAGAAGCACTAAATTTAGAAGCCCATAAATAACTAAAAACATTTGAACACACGCACTTAAAGCATTACCGGGCACCAATCAGGTACAATAACAAAAAAGTCACGGCGGCCGAAACAACCGCTACAGCCCGCTTCTTGTAGTAACCCTCTTCTTCTTCTTCAAAAGAAAAGGCTCATGTTAGCATCTCTATCCAATCTAGGAAGTACACGACTTAAGATATTAGCGGGGGATGGATTCGAACCATCGACCTCCGGATCATGAGCCCGGCAGCATAACCCCTTGCCCACCCCGCTCAGGGCCCAAATTTTGTACACGGCGGGGGGTGGATTTGAACCACCAATCTACGAGTACCTACCTTTCCCGCCTAGGGCCATAGTAATAGTAAAACAAAAACCCCCGGATCATGACCTCCAGAGGCGAAACCACTTGCTCCCACAAACATTAGTAAAAAACCCAACCCTACTGTAACAACTCCGCAGTAGTAACAGTGTCGTAAACAAAACTATTTGGGCATATCACGAAAGTTTGACCCACATGCGAATGGTGCGCAACTTTTCGGTGCATCCTGTCAAACCGGCTATAACCCAAAGGCGTATGCCGCCGTATACCGGGCGCTATCAACCAAACAAACAGAAAGCCGTCGTGTTCTAAGTCATAACACTCTCTGATATACCGCGACTTATCGAAGCGGGCTCAAGCGTAACCCCAAGAACGCTCATCCAAGCCGCATTTTTTTAAAAACCCTAAAGGCGTTCAATCGCGGTAATCCAACGGTATACCATACCCAAAGCAAACCCGACGAAAAACACTGTGCGAGTTAACAAGAACCGAAAGAGGAACATCTTTTGAATATCCCTCAACGAAATCTCGATCCCAACCTATTAAAGAAGTTCCAAACCTATAAATATAAGAGCTTCTGTGAAGGTCCCCCGCTAGCGTTCCAAATGTTTCAGGAATATGCACAGGACGCTTGCCGTAGTCACTAAAAGAATGATTCATAGATGCAAAATCCGTAGAGTAAGACAGGACACGATAAAGCTGCTCTTCGGGTATGTTAAAAAGGTGAGCTCTCCTACAAAAGTTATCGATACTATTATATACCGGTATGTCGTTGTACAAAACACGGCCGTCAAAGAAAGCCTTGCCAATATTATTGTAATGCTCATGACGTAGCCTAGGCGAACGCTGGCCAGGAAACATCCAAACCGCCGGCATGTCTTCGTATGGATACTGATCTTTCCATTTAGAGTATTTCATCCACCTTGGACACCAACCAGGCTCATAATGAAAGAAGTCGCCCTTTCTAAAAAAAGGTACCCCAACGGCTTCTGAAGACCGCTGATTAATAAAAGCCTTGTTGTCCCGAGCCACGATACCCCGAACGAAACGGAGACACTCAAGGTACTCCATGAAATTAGGAAGCCGGTCGTACTCGTTACCCTTGTAGTCGAACCAAGAACCCCACCAGTCCGCCCCCTTTTCTATTTTAAAGGGACGATAACCCCACGGAGTCCTATAATAAGGTCCGCGTATGTCATCTGTAGGGTAATATCAAATACCTTGGGACACGGCTAGGATATTCATCAACCACGCCCAAACAATTATGTACAACTCTTCAAAAGAAACGCCTAGCTGCAGCTCAAATTCAGTAAACGGGTAAGGCCTAACTACGCCCCCTTCACTTGAATGCTCCAGTAACCAAAATCCAAGATATCAACAACAAAAATAAGTTAACGGAGGCAGCGCCAAACCTACGGTAAACAAGTAAACACTATAAAGATTATACCACTCCCCATACTCCCTGTGCTTATACCAATGCGAAAGAAGCTCAAAAAACCAACAAACGGGGTCCAATAAACCACAACCCAATACTAAATACCAGTAAACCAACTTTACGCTGACAAAAAAAAGCCCGTATAACGCCGAACAATACACCAATAGCGCTGTTTGCTTAAATCAACCTAACTCTAATCACATATCCCACAGAACGCATAAACACGAAACTGTTCAGCGAAAGTAAACGTATAAAAACCTGCCTAAATCACTAAATCAACTACAAACCGTAAATATAATCGCTAGTAGGCTCCCACCTCCCGCCTTGATAGAAAAACTGCGATACCTTCTTAAGACAAGAAAAATTAAACGAAAAAACTCTTCAGATTTTGGGTCAAAATTATTACAAGCCTCTTCTGATATACTGGACAATTCCTTATCAGACACCCTTTCATTTCACAAATAATACATAAAAATAGAGACCCTAAGACAAGATTCCCACCGAGCCAAGCACATATCTAAAAACTGCGCCTTGAGCACAGCAACCGTAAAGTTTCCAAACGAAAAAAACCAATCAAAAAATTGAGTAGAATACCTACTGGAAAACACTTTGTAAAGGCGTCCTGCAACTAGCAAACACCGCGAACAGATTAACTTTATTAAAGAGAGATCTTTCACCTCCGTGTAAAGAGAGGCCCCGCCGACTCTCAAAGCGTGTAATTTGCGGACTAACCAAAACCGGATCAGACCTAAAGCATTTTGGGCGTAAGCCATTATCGATTGTATAATTGTGAACTGCACGACCTCTGCTTTTTTGCAAAGAATTGTATCGAAAAACTGTTATTTCCTCCCCCAAGGGGTAAATCGCAATCAAAGCCAAGTAAGCCATGAACGCGCCTGTGTTGTTCTTTTTTCGGGCACAGGAAAATGCGCCTTATGCTTAAAAAGCGTCTCATATTCAACCCAGCCCATTTTCGGGTTTCATACCGGGTCGGGTAACCTAGAAAAAGATACGTACATAAAATCTTTACTTTCTAACAAGCAGAAAAGCTTAGAAGAACTTGTGACCATTTGCCGCAACTCGTACGCCCAAACTTCTTGGGAGGGAATTTGCTCAAGTCGTACAGGATGCCCTTCTATCATGCACGATAGGTTTTCAAACGAAAATTCCTTTGGAAGATCGCTTGTTCGCATAGCAATAATTACCGGAAACAACTTTCCTTGCCAAGCGTATAGCCCTACCAACGCCCAATCAATGACTACGCACCTAGAAAAGGCTTGCTTTAATACAGTTAGCGCGAAATCCTCGAACCCTTCGTAATCGTAGGGTAAGCGCCAATCCGGGTAAAAAACGTAAACGTCAATGTCCACTAACAGTCTGGCTGTAGGCCGGTTTTTAAAGCGCACGACTCGTTAAACCTTAGAGATACGTGTTGACGACCAGTAATCCCGCGAGACATACTTTTTAGAAAAGACATCGCCAACGAACATGTCGTATACAATGAAGAAGAACAAAGCTACAGACAAGAATGAAATAAACGAGCCGATCGACGCAACGTGATTCCAACCCGCGTAAGCGTCTGGGTAGTCTGGTATCCGACGCGGCATACCCGCCAAACCCAAAAAGTGCATTGGGAAAAAGGTAACGTTTACCCCGATGAAGAAGACCCAAAAGTGCACCCGGGCCAAAAACTCATTATATTGCATACCTGTAAGCTTTCCCGCCCAGTAGTAAAAGCCGGCAAACATAGCGAAAACAGCACCCATAGACAACACGTAATGAAAGTGCGCAACCACGTAATAGGTATCGTGAAATGCTATATCCAATCCAGCGTTTGCAAGTGCCACACCAGTAACTCCCCCAACGGTAAACAGAAAGATGAACCCTAACGCAAACAAAAGGGGGGTGGCTAAACGTATGCTTCCACCCCAAAGCGTAGCCAACCAGCTAAACACCTTTATTCCCGTAGGGACAGCTATAATCATTGTCGCCGCAGTAAAGTAAGCCCGAACGTCTACGTCCATACCTACCGTATACATGTGGTGGGCCCAAACGATAAAGCCTAAGAATCCGATCGAAAGCATTGCATATACCATGCCCAAATACCCAAATACCGGCTTTTCCGCCAACGCAGAAACTATATGACTTATGATACCAAACCCAGGCAAGATTAATATGTAAACCTCTGGATGCCCGAAGAACCAAAAAAGGTGCTGATACAACACGGGGTCACCGCCCCCAGTCGGGTCAAAGAACGATGTGTTTAAGTTTCTGTCCGTCAAAAGCATTGTTATAGCCCCCGCGAGCACCGGCAAAGAAAGCAAGAGCAAAAACGCCGTAATAAAAACAGCCCAAACGAATAAAGGGGTTCGATGAAAGTACATACCCGGCGCCCGCATATTTATTACTGTTGTGATAAAGTTAACCGCCCCAGCGATTGAAGACACCCCAGCGATATGCAAGCTAAATATAGCCAAGTCTACGCTTGCGCCAGGATGGTACTGAATGCTAGCTAAAGGAGGGTATACCGTTCAACCCGTACCTACACCAGTTTCAACCAGCGAAGACAACAACAATAGCAACAACGATGGAGTAAGAAACCAAAGGCTCAAATTATTTAAGCGAGGGAACGCCATGTCGGGAGCCCCTATTAAGATAGGAACGAACCAATTTCCAAAACCCCCAATCAATGTGGGCATAACCATAAAAAATATCATTAAAAAGGCGTGCGCGGTAACTAAAACATTGTACAGCTGGTGATTTTCACACAAAACCTGCACACCCGGATAAGACAACTCTGCCCTTATATAAATAGACATCATTGTGCCCAAAACTCCGGCAAACGCCCCAAAAATAAAATACAGAGTACCTATATCTTTGTGATCTGTCGAATAAAGCCACCGCTCTACGCTTGGAGACACGCTCGTAGACGGGGAGGCAATAATAGAGGACACACTTCGCTAAGAAGACAAGCGCGCCGACAACCAAGCCCCATAAGTGTCTAAAGAGACCGCCTGAACCACTATAGGCATAAACCCGTGGTTTACTCCGCAGATTTCAGAGCATTGTCCATAAAAAACGCCTTCCCGCTTTATAAACATCGCTGTTTGGTTAAGCCTACCCGGACATGCGTCAACCTTTACCCCCAACGAAGGAATTGCCCAAGAGTGTAAAACGTCCGCAGAGGTAACTAAGGCACGAACATGAACCCCAACCGGCAAGACAACCCGATAGTTGGTTTCTAATAAACGATAATGTCCCCTACCCAAGTCCTCTTCTGGGACCATGTACGACTCTAGCTCAACCGAACCAAACTCCGCACCAAAATCCGAATACTCATAAGTCCAATATCATTGATGCCCAACAGACTTTAAGGTAGCTGAGGGGTTAACCAACTCGTCTATTGAGTAAAGCAGGGCAAACGAAGGAAATGCCACAAACAATAAAACCAAGCTAGGCAATATCGTTCAAACAACCTCTAGCAACGTGTTATGACTAAAAACATTACGGTTACCCGAACCTTCAGAAAACGACGTTACAGCTGCCGATAACATGTATAAAACAAAGAAGACTATAAAAACTAACAAAAACATAACGTCGTGATGGAACTCTATAATACCCTCCATGACCGGAGTTGCAGGATCCTGAAATAAAACCTGCCAACGAGATGACGCGTCAAAAAACTGCACGAAGCACAAATGCGTGCGATTAACGCGAATGGAGGGAATCGAACCCCCGCTAAGGGTTTTGAAAACCCTTGTGCTGCCGCTACACCACACTCGCCTAATACGCACCTAATACAAAAAACCCCTAACGGGAAGATACAGAATACGAGTACCCCTTATGCATAAGCGAGCTGTATCAGTAAGCTACAAGACTACCTAATATCTCGTCGACGGACCAATCTATGCTGAGATGCAAGGCAAAGGCTTGCCCCTATAATGCTAAAAAACACGCCAAACCGTGTCCCCCCTTCATAGACGGCACGGCAACTCTTTAACGCAAAAAACACGCCAAACCGTGTCCCCCCTTCATAGACGGCACGGCAACTCTTTAACGCAAAAAACACGCCAAACCGTGTCCCCCCTTCATAGACGGCACGGCAACTCTTTAAC
>ERZ1740067.390-NODE-390-length-35534-cov-5.974520_pt1 | contig 35534 bp, 35 predicted proteins | sample MGYA00581736_ERZ1740067 | MGnify/ENA primary metagenome ERZ1740067 (study PRJEB43018, sample SAMN04849236) | marine metagenome | isolation source: floating plastic debris | place: Pacific Ocean | collected 2008-08-27 | study: EMG produced TPA metagenomics assembly... | reverse complement strand
AGGCTGCTTCATCAGCCCGGGCCAATGCGTCACTCACCGATGCAGCATCGGCACCTGCCGAAGCTGAAGCCGCTGTCGCTGCCAAGGCAGCTGAGTCAGTCGGCAAGCGCGGCCTTGGCCACGCGACAGCCGAAGCCATGCAGGATGCAAAGTCTGACGCCAAACCCAAGACGTCTGCAGCATCTGCTCCCCAGCCAGCTGACACTGGAGCCGCAGACAAAAGCACGACATCTGCGCAGACTTTCCAGCGCTCCTCAGCATCTGAGATTGCCCTGCAGGCCGTGATGGCAAAGGCAACAGGCACGCCCGCTGACATTCGCGTAGCGGGTCTTGAAGGCAGCGCCGGCACGACACCACAATCTGCTGACGGAGCGGCGCCCGCACCAAGCGTCACGATCCGCGCCATCGCCGCGGCCACATCGTTGCCCGGCACCCCGGTTCAGCCGCAGACACCGGCACGCGAGATCGCCATCAACATGGCCCGCAACCTGGCCAACGGCACCAACAGGTTTGAAATCCGCTTGGACCCGGCAGAGCTTGGCCGCATCGACGTGCGCATGGAACTGGGCACAGATGGCCGCGTGCAGGCCCATCTGACGGTTGAAAAGCCTGAGACACTGGAAATGCTTCAGCGCGACGCCCGTGCCCTTGAGAAGGCTCTGAGCGATGCCGGCCTCGATATGGAGAATGGCAGCCTCGGCTATTCGCTGCGCGATGACAGCGAGGGGTCAGGCTTTGCCGCCAACCGCAACCCGTCTGATGGCGCAGACACCACCACACCGTCAGACGACGACCTGACGGCGGATTTGGCCGCCATCCAGCACATCTATGCGCTCAAAGCCGGATCAGGCTCCGGCGTAGACATCCGGATTTAGGAACTGACCCATGTCCATTGAAGCGATCGCAGCCTCTCAGTCCTCACAGGGTGCCGCCTCTAAGGCAAACGCCAAACTTGGGACTGACTTTGACACCTTCCTGACGTTGCTGACCACGCAGCTGCAGAACCAGGACCCGCTTGAGCCGCTCGACAGCAGCGAATTAACCAACCAGCTGGTGCAGTTCTCAAGCGTGGAGCAGAACATCGCCACCAATGAGAACCTAGAGCAACTCCTCAACCTTACCTTCGCGAACTTCGCGACGGACGCTGTGGGCTATATCGGCAAGGAGGTGGTGGCAGAAAGCCTCACATCGATCCTGACCGACGGCACCGCTCAGTGGGGGTATGAATTGGAAGGACCCGCTGACCAGGTGCAGCTCTTCATCACTGACGCCGCTGGTCGCCTTGTCCACACATCAGAGTTCCAGAACATCTCCGGCAACCAGACCTTTGCCTGGGATGGCAAGGACAGCAACGGCAGGACGTTGCCCGATGGGGCCTACACCATGCGGGTGATCGCACAGGACGCCTCCGACAATGAAGTAAATGTCACCATGAAGCAGTCCGGCGTCGTGACCGCTGTCGAATTCGACAACGACACACCTGTTCTCACCGTCAATGGGTCGGGCATCCAGCTCTCGGATGTCATCACGGTGCGTGAGAAAACGACTGGATCCTGATCCGATGGTTCATTGCGGCACACAAGCAGGCATCAAAGTTAATGCGCTATTCACCATGGCATTTAGCCCTTCCTTAAATGCCCCGCGCGTAGTCTGCATTCCAGACACACAGAACGTGTGACGGTTTGAAGTCAGGATTTGCTTGAGATGAGCATGCAATATCAGTCGCGAGTGAGCTATGTGATCGGGCCGGACGGAAGTCCGCTGACCATTGCCGACTTGCCGCCGCCAGAAACAAAGCGTTGGGGCATCCGCCGCAAGGCTGAAGTTGTGGCTGCTGTGCGCGGAGGTCTTCTGTCTCTTGAAGAAGCCTGCCAGCGCTACACACTGACCGTTGAAGAATTTCTGAGCTGGCAGCGATCCATTGAGCGCCACGGTCTGCCTGGCCTGCGTGCCACCCGGGTACAGCAATACCGCGAGCACTAATTACTAAACCAAGCGGATCCGTTTTGAGGATCGGCCCCCAAGATAGCCATCAGGCTAGCGTACTTGTGCGCCGTAGCGCCGGAGAGTGGAAACACTCTTCGGCGTTTGCTTTTTGTTAAGCACTCACTTTTTTTGATCGACCGGCAAATTTTGCCGGGTATTCCGCCGTCGTTAAGACGTTGTTTAGCGGTGCCGGGTAATTCTTGCCTAGCTGGATTACACCGGACACGGACAAAGTCGCCAAGGACATGGGCGGATGATCGTGGACCGGCCTTCTTATCCGGCGCGATGATCCAACAGGCCCAGGATGAGCCGGAGCAATCGCGCAATCCCGACCAAACTTCCGGGGGTGCGCCGTGAACGGCACATTTGGTTTTCTAAGGGGACTGGGTCCCTCTCGGCTTATCGCGCTGGCCGGCGTCACCGTCGCCCTGGTCGCTTTCTTTGCCGTCATCATGATGCGGGTGTCGCAACCCACCATGGCGCTGCTCTACAGCGACCTGCCGGTGAGCGACAGCGCTGAAATCGTTGCCAAGCTTGAGGCGATGAGTGTGCCCTACGAGCTAAAGGGTGACGGCACCACAATTCTGGTGCCCAAGACAGAAGCCCTGCGGCTGCGCATGAATATGGCGGAAGAAGGTCTGCCCTCCGGCGGCTCGGTCGGCTACGAAATCTTCGACGACACATCGGCTCTGGGCACGACCAGCTTCGTGCAAAACATGAACCATCTGCGCGCACTGGAAGGCGAGCTCGCCCGTACCATTCGCGCCCTTGATACGGTTCAGGCAGCCCGCGTCCATCTGGTCATGCCCGAGCGTGAGCTGTTCAGCCGCGAACGTCAGGAGCCAACTGCTTCGATCGTCGTCAAGGCCCGCGGCGGCCTTGGCCGCAGCCAGGCCAAGGGTATTCAGTTCCTCGTTGCCTCTGCCGTCGAAGGTCTGAACGCAACCAACGTCTCGATCATTGATGAAACCGGCACCATGATTGCCGGCGGTAATGACGGCACGTCGCTGGGTTCATCGTCCATGGATGAACGCCAGCGCGAATATGAAACACGCCTGCGCCGTCAGGTGTCTGACATAGTGACCAGCGTTGTCGGACCCAACCGCGCCCGCATTCAGGTTGCCGCGGAACTCGACTTCAATCGCATTACCCGCAACTCGGAAACATTTGATCCCGAAGGGCAGGTCGTCCGCTCGACGCAGACCGTTGAAGAATCGTCATCCGCCACGGAGCGCGACGCCCAGGACGGCGTCACCGTTGGCAATGACCTGCCGGATGCCATTGGCCAGGGCGGCGGTGCGGACAACGCAACATCGAACGAGAGCAATGCCCGCGTCGAGGAAACAGTCAATTACGAAATCTCCCGAACAACGACCACCGAGATCATCGAAGCCGGCAGCGTGAACCGCCTGTCAGTTGCGGTTCTGGTGGATGGCACCTACGCGCTGGCGGAAGACGGCACACAAACCTATGCCGCCAGGACGCCGGAAGAGCTCGAAATGATCGGACGCCTTGTGCGCTCTGCCATTGGCTTTGATGCGGCCCGCGGCGATACGGTCGAAGTCGTCAACCTGCCAATCAACGATGCCGTCATTGATCCCCTTTCAGATGACGCCGCAGAACTTGGCTTCGTAGACAACATTATGGCGAGCCTCGACGTCATGCGCCTTGCAGAGCTTGGCGCGCTGTTGGTGGTAACACTTCTGGGTGTGTTCCTTGTGGCGCGCCCACTCATCAACAAGCTGACGGCGCCAGGCGTGCAGCAAGGCGGGCAGGCAGCACTTGCAGATGCCAGCGCAAGCCCTGCCCCACAGCTTCCAAGCCCGGACATGCAACAGATACTGGCTCAGGCACAGGCCCAGGGCCAGGAAGTGATCACAAGCGCGGACGGAACGCCGATCGCCCTTGCTGACCCGACCCCCGAGCAGCAGGCCGCCATGATGCTTGAAGACAACTCCAGCGCAATGATCGACATCGCGCAGATTGAGGGTCAGGTCCGCGAAAGCTCAATCCGCAAGGTGGGTGAGCTTGTGCAGAGCCACCCCGAAGAGTCCCTGTCGATCCTACGCAGCTGGCTTCATGAAACCGCATAGCACAACTGCCTAACTGGACCGAAAGTCGAAACCAATGGCGACGCAATCTAAAGCAAAGATAGACATCAGCAAGCTGGCTGGCGGCGAAAAAGCCGCCATCATGCTCCTGGCTTTGGGCGAGGAACATGGCGCGCAGCTTTGGGAGATGTTCGACGACGATGAGATCCGCGAACTCTCCATGTCGATGTCGAATCTGGGCAACGTCGACGCATCTCTTGTCGAAAAGCTGCTGCTTGAGTTCGTGTCAGGCATGTCCACGACAGGCGCCCTCGTCGGCAGCTTTGACTCAACCGAGCGTCTGCTCTCCCGCTTCCTGCCGGACGAGCGCGTCAACATGGTTATGGACGAAATTCGTGGCCCCGCAGGCCGCACCATGTGGGACAAATTGGCAAATGTGAACGAAGTCGTTCTCGCCAACTATCTCAAGAACGAATATCCGCAAACGGTTGCCGTGGTGCTGTCCAAAATCCGGGCCGATCATGCTGCCAATGTGCTTGGCGCTCTGCCGGAAGACTTCTCCATGGAAGTCGTCAACCGCATGCTGCGCATGGAAAGTGTTCAAAAGGACATTCTCGACAAGGTGGAGCACACTTTGCGTCAGGAATTCATGTCCAACCTCGCGCGCACCAACCGTCGCGACAGCCATGAGTCCATGGCCGAGATCTTCAACAACTTCGACCGCCAGACAGAAAATCGTTTCATGACGGCCCTGGAAGAACGTAACCGCGACGCGGCGGAACGCATCAAGGCCCTCATGTTCACCTTCGAGGATCTGGCCAAGCTCGACCCCGGCTCTGTGCAGACACTTCTGCGCGCCGTGGAAAAAGACAAGCTGGCTTTGGGCCTCAAAGGCTCCTCAGACACCCTGCGAGATCTCTTCTTGTCCAACATGACCGAACGTGCCGCCAAGATGCTGCGCGAAGACATGGACATGATGGGACCTGTCCGCCTCAAGGACGTGGACGAAGCGCAAATGATGATGGTCAACATCGCCAAGGACCTCGCCAACAAGGGCGAGATCATGATGGCCGATGGCAACTCGGAGGACGAGCTCATCTACTAATCCGTTCTCGGACGGATAAAGGGAGCAGATACCGCCATGGCCAACCCATCCATCATCACAGTGCAGGAAACACCCCGCTTCGAGTTCGACCGCGAACTCTCGCAGGGTGCTGTCGTGAAGCCGCACGCCGAGCGCAAGAAGACGAAATGGTCCGAAAAGGAAGTTGAGGCCATTCGCGCCGAAGCTTACGCCGCGGGCGAAGAAGCCGCACGTACCAGCGAAGAGGCTGAAGTATCGCGCCAGATTGCTGCCGGCTCTGCCCATGTGGCTGACCGTCTTTCTGTCCTTATTGAGAACCTCCGCGTTGAGCGTGCTGCCATGCGTGAAGAAGCCGCCGAAATCGCGATGGCAATTTCGCGCAAGCTCATGCCGGCTTTGATGGAAACGGCACCCACAAAGGAAATCGAGGCGATCCTCGAACAGTCATTTGCACTCCTGCGCAATGAGGCACGTGTCGTTATCTATTCCACACAAGACGCGATCCCGCTTCTGGAACCGCGCATCGCGGAGATGGTGAAAGACAGCGGTTTTGAAGGCCAGCTCGCCCTGCGCGCGGACGAAAACATCGCCCCGGGTGATGTGCGCATTGAGTGGGGCACAGGCGCGATCACCCGTGACACACCGGCACTTGAGTCAAGCATTGAACAGATTGTCCACACCTACCTGTCAGCGCCCGGTGCCGATGACAGCGGACAGACTGATTTTTTCGCTCTTTTGGGCAAACAGGATTAACCGCTGCCGCAGATCCGTTGACCCGGGACCATAGGCAGAGTTGAGGAGAAGAAGATGAGTGACGAAACAGACATGCAGTTGGATGAGTTGCCAACGGACGGCGCACCACCCGCAACAGGGGACGATTTTCCTGCAGCTGACGCCGATCTTCCCGTGCCGACGGAAGGCGCAGAAGGCGAAGGCTCCGGCGATGGTGCCGAAGAGCGCTTCGCAACAGACCTGGAGGCCGTGTTCGACGTTCCCGTCCATGTGTCTGCCGTTCTTGGCAAGACAAACATGGAAGTCAGCCAGCTGTTGAAGCTTGGCCGCGGGGCCGTCGTGGAGCTCGACCGCAAGGTCGGTGAAGCCATCGACATCTACGTCAACAACCGTCTCGTTGCACGTGGCGAAGTCGTTGTGGTGGATGAGCGCCTGGGCGTGACCATGACCGAAATCATCAAGGGCGGTAACGCCGCGTAAGTCGACGCGGCCCTGGAAGCAACACCCATGCGCACATCGCTCACAGCCATTCTCGCCTTTGTTGCAAGCTTTGCATTGCTGGCGGCTGCCCTGACCCTTGAAGGCAACGGGTCAGCGTTCCTCGACATGCGCGCCGCTCTCATTGTGTTCGGCGGCACGCTGGCCGTGACCATGATTTCGTTCTCTCCTCTCGAAGTCATCACCGCCCTGCGCGACACATATGGCGCGATCGCCACACCAAGCTTTGATCGCCGCAACGCGGCAGACCGGATGCTGAAAATCGCCGAGCGTACTCGCAAGGATGGCCTTTTGGCGCTTGAGCGCCTGCTCCCCAAACTGCGCAAGGACCCGTTTCTCTCCCGCGCCCTTGGCATGCTGGTAGACGGCGTGGACGTAGCCCATGTCGAACGCATGCTGGAAGACGAACGCCTCTCTACAGCCCAGCGTCGCATGGAGAGTGCCGAGGTTCTCCGACGCGCCGCTGACATCGCACCCGCAATGGGCCTTATCGGCACCCTTGTGGGCCTCGTACAGATGCTCGGCCAACTCAATGATCCTGCGGCGATCGGCCCGGCCATGGCCGTCGCCCTTCTCACCACTTTCTACGGCGCAGTGCTTGGCACCATGGTGCTCTCCCCGCTCGCCGCCAAGCTTGACCGCATCTGCGGCGATGAACGCGACATGCTCGCGATCTATGCCGCCGGTGCAGCCGCCATCGGCCGCAAGGATCATCCTCGCCAGGTCGAACACACACTCAACGCCCTGCTGCCCGAAGCAGAGCGCGTCCAGTATTCGCGTTAAGGAGCCAAACCATGCGTTTGCTTATTGTCGGTAGCCTCAACGGCCAGCTCACCACCGCCACCAAAATGGCGATGGAAACAGGTGCCAAAGTCGCCCAGGTAGATACCGGCGAACAGGCCATGGACGCCCTGCGCGCCGGCCAGGGTGCTGATCTCCTGATGGTCGAAGTTTCCAATGATATCGGATGGCTGGCAGCCCAGCTGCAGGCAGAGCGCATTGCCCTGCCGATTGTCGCCTGCGGTCTCGGCTCCGATGCCCGCGCTGCGGTCAACGCCATCCGCGCTGGCGCCAAGGAATATGTGCCCCTGCCACCGGACGCCAAACTTATCGCGGCCGTGCTGGAAGCTGTCGCCGACGACACCCATGCCCTCATCTACAAGGATGAGATCATGGCCGACGTCATCCGCCTCGCTGATCAGATCGCGCCATCAGAAGCGTCCGTCCTCATCACCGGCGAAAGCGGCGTGGGTAAGGAAATCATGGCGCGCTATGTCCACCGCCATTCCAACCGCAAGGACAAGCCGTTCATTTCAGTGAACTGCGCCGCGATCCCTGAAAACCTGCTTGAGTCAGAACTGTTCGGCCACGAGAAAGGTGCCTTCACCGGCGCCGTCTCCCGCCGCATCGGTAAGTTTGAAGAGGCAGACGGTGGAACGCTGCTGCTCGACGAAATCTCCGAAATGGATGTCCGCCTGCAGGCCAAGCTCCTGCGCGCCATTCAGGAACGCGAGATTGACCGCGTCGGCGGCACTAAGCCGGTGAAAGTCAACATCCGCATTCTTGCAACATCCAACCGGGACCTTGCGGCGGAAGTGCGCAACGGCACGTTCCGTGAAGACCTGCTCTATCGCCTCAATGTGGTGACCCTCATGATCCCTGCCCTGCGCGAACGCCCGGCAGACATCCACGAGCTGTCGACCCACTTCGTCAAACGCTACGCCGATGCCAATGGCATTCCGGTTCGTCCGCTGTCAGACAACGCCAAGGCTCACCTGACCCGCCAGCACTGGGCTGGCAATGTGCGTGAGCTGGAAAACACACTTCACCGCGCCGTGCTTCTTGCCAACGGCGAAGAGATTGACGTGGACGCAATCCGCCTGCCGGACGGCTCCCGCATTGACCAGACCATGGCCATCTCGTCTGGCGATCCCGCATCTCATGCCGCTCAGGTGGCAGAGACCGTCAGCCGAAATCTCGTCGGCATGACGGTTGCCGACATGGAACGCGACCTGATCCTCAACACATTGGATCATTGCCTGGGCAACCGGACACATGCCGCCAACATCCTGGGCATCTCCATCCGTACCCTGCGCAACAAGCTGAACCTCTATACCCAGCAGGGCGTCTTGGTTGCAGCGCCTGGTGAAGCCCGGATTGCCGGTTAGCCCTGAACGTAACGCCTAGAAGTAACCGGAGCGCCTCCGCGCCATGTCAGACGCGACACAATCATCTGAGACACCAGCCGGTAGCGGTCTGTTTGGCGGCCTGACGCTCGGCCGCATTGGCGATGCCATTGGCGCGCGCTCCGAACTTGCGCTTGCTGCGGGCGTAATGACCATTATCGTTGTCCTCATCCTGCCGATGCCGAGCTGGATGCTGGACTTCGCCCTCGCCATCTCCATCACCTTCTCGGTGCTGGTGATGATGACCGCCCTCTTCATCAAGAAACCTCTTGAGTTCTCGTCCTTCCCGACAGTGCTGCTGATCGCGACCATGTTGAGGCTGGCACTCAACCTGGCATCCACGCGCCTGATCCTGTCAGACGGTCATGAAGGCACGGATGCCGCCGGTGCCGTGATCGAAGCCTTCGGCAATTTCGTGATGCAGGGCAATTTTGTTATCGGCATCATCGTCTTCGCCATTCTGGTGATCGTGAACTTCGTCGTCATCACCAAGGGTTCCGGCCGTATCGCGGAAGTCGCCGCCCGCTTCTCATTGGATGCCATGCCCGGCAAGCAGATGGCGATTGACGCCGACCTGTCCGCCGGCCTTATCGATGAAGACACCGCCCGCACCCGCCGCGCCGAGCTTGAGGCCGAAAGCGCCTTCTACGGGTCCATGGATGGTGCTTCCAAGTTCGTGCGTGGCGATGCCATAGCTGGTCTGCTCATCACTTTTATCAACGTCATTGCAGGTGTCATCGTCGGCGTCGCGCAGATGGAAATGTCATTCGCTGATGCCTCAGCGACCTACACACTGCTGACGGTTGGCGATGGCCTCGTCAGCCAGATCCCCGCCCTCATCGTTTCAACCGCCGCGGGCCTCCTCGTCTCAAAAGCCGGCGTTGACGGCGCAGCTGATGAAGCCTTGTTCGGCCAGCTCTCCGGCTACCCGCAGGCGCTTGGCATGTCTGCTGGCGTCATGGTCGTCATGTCACTCCTGCCCGGTATCCCGATGGTTCCTTTCCTGCTGCTCGCAGGTCTGAGTGGCGGGGCGGCCTGGTATCTCACCAAGGACGCCGAGCAGAAAGTTGCTGCCGAGGAAGCAGCCGTCGCAGAAGCCGCAGCACAGGAAGAAGCCGCGCCCGTTGAAGAACCGATCTCGACCGCGCTGGCCATGGACGAACTGCGCCTGGAACTGGGCTTCGGTCTCCTGCCCATGCTGGAAGGCGACGGCGAAGGCCACTCTTTGACAGAGCAGGTCAAGGCCCTGCGCCGACAGGTTGCCCAGGACATGGGCTTCGTCATGCCGTCTCTGCGCATCCTCGACAACATGCAGCTGGAATCCACCTCCTACGTCATGCGCGTCAAGGAAGTGGAAGCCGGTGCCGGTGTCCTTTATCCGGACCGCCTGATGGTCATGGACCCGCAAGGTGGTCCCGTCGATCTTCCCGGCGAACACACGACAGAGCCAACTTTCGGTCTGCCTGCCACATGGATCGACCATACCCAGCGCGAAGAAGCTTCGTTCCGGGGCCTCACCGTCGTGGACCCGGCAACGGTTCTCACAACCCACATCACCGAAGTCATCAAGGCCAACATGGCCGAACTTCTGTCCTACGCAGAAGTGCAGAATCTTCTCGATGACATCGGCGGCGACAATCAAAAGCTGGTGGAAGACCTCGTGCCGGATCGCGTATCCGTCACCACCATTCAGCGCGTGCTGCAACAGCTCCTCACCGAGCGCGGCTCCATCCGCGACCTGCCGACCATTCTGGAATCCATCGGCGAGGCATCCAGCCACACCCAGAGCGTCACCCAGATTGTTGAGCATGTGCGCACCCGTCTCGCCCGCCAGATCTGCCACACCAATCAGAGCTATGCGGGCTACTTGCCACTCATCGCCCTGTCACCGGAGTGGGAAGATGCGTTCTCCGCATCGCTGATCGGCAATGGCGAAGACAAGCAGCTGGCCATGCCGCCGAGTGACCTTCAGAACTTCATCCAGTCCCTACGTGCAGCCTTCGACCAGGCCGGTGCTTCCGGCGATGTACCTGTCCTGCTCGTGAGCCCGGGCAACCGGCCCTACGTCCGGTCGGTTGTTGAACGCGTCCGCCCCCAGACGGTTGTCATGAGCCAGGCTGAAGTCCACCCCCAGGCGCGTCTCAAGACGCTGGCCCAGATTTAGCGGCGGAGCGTAAAGAGTAATGCGTTTGCGTCGTTTCAAAGCTCCCACAATGCGTGAGGCCATGGCCCGTGTGCGCGATGAACTGGGGGACAGAGCGATCATCGTGTCGAGCGAAGAGCTGGCCTCAGGCGGTGTTGAAGTCACAGCGGTGAACGAACGCCGCAGCGATGCCCGCCAGGCCGACGATGCAAACTTCAGCCCGGTGCGTGATCAGCTTGAACTGCGCCTCAAGGCCCGCCTGCGCGGCGAAGCCAAAGCCACCCAGATATCAAATGCTCCCGCGCTTGGCCTCACCGCAACTGATCTGGCGACCATTCTCAATGACCATCGCGTGCCGGAAGCCCTCGCAGAGCGCCTTTTGCAGGCCGCCAATACCCATGACAGCAACGACGCCGAAGGCGCCCTCGCCCACAGTCTGGGCATTGCATTGGATTTCCAGCCCATCGGCGAACAGTTGCCCGGCTCCATCATGCTTATCGGCACACCCGGCTCCGGCAAAACCGTCACAGCGGCGAAGCTTGCTGCCCGCGCCGTACTCGCCGGTCAGCAGGTCGACATCATCACCGCAGATGCCGTGCGTTCAGGCGCGCTTGCCCAATCAAAGGCCTATGCGGATGTCCTCAATCAGGATGTGGCTGAAGTCCGTGGCGCTGATGAACTCGCCTTGATGCTGGACACCCGTGCAGAGCTTGGCCGCAGCCGACCCTGCATCATTGATACGCCTGCCACAAATCTCCATGACCGTGCCGAACTGGACCACACCGCCCGTCTCGTCGAGGCCTGCCGCGGTGCCGAATCGGACACAAGCGTTGAGCCAGTTGGCGTTATCGCTGCCGGTGGCGATACCGAAGACATGGCTGAGGCGGCCCAGTTCTTTGCCCAGCTTGGCTGTCGGCGCGTCATCATCAGCCGTACCGACGCCACAAAGCGTCTGGGCGGCGTTATGGCTGCCCTGGCGACCGCCCGCCTTGCCGCTGCGGAGTTTGGCATCAAGCCTTATCTGGCTGGCGGCCTCATCGCCGCCACGCCCTCTCGGCTGGCCGATCTGACCCTGACCAAGTCAACGACCAGCGCCCCACAAGCAGCCCTGACACCGCGCCGCGCAACGGCCTCAGTCACACACATCTCTGGTACGCCCACCACGGAGCCGACATCCGCATGAGTACGCACTCCACAAACACAGCTGCCCCGACTCTGTCGCATCGCCGTCAGAAGATCATCACCGTTGCCTCAGGCAAAGGCGGCGTCGGCAAGACCATGATCTCCACAACGCTGACCCACGCACTGGCGCATGCAGGTGAAAAGACGCTGCTTGTTGACTGTGATCTGGGCCTTGCCAATGTGGATGTGCAGCTTGGTGTGACGCCACAGCATGACCTCGCGAGCGTGGTCGCCGGCACGACAGCATTTGAAGACGCCACCATTCGCATCGCCGGGGAAGGGTCACAGTCGGGCCGCGGTGCATTCGACGTCATCGCCGGCAGTTCCGGCTCAGGCGCGCTTGGCGCCCTTGCCCGTACCGAGCTCGCCCGCCTGCGCCAGGGACTTACCCTCATCGCAGCACACTATGATCGCGTCATCATTGATCTCGCCGCCGGCATCGATCCAGCAGTTACGATTTTTGCAGCGATGGAAGGCCCAACACTTGTCGTCGCCACCGACGAACCAACCTCCATCACCGACGCCTATGCCTTCATCAAGGTTGCCTCCATGGCCCCGCGCGATGACGCGACGCCCGTCGACATACGCATCGTGATCAACATGGCGGAGACGATTGAAGCGGGCCGCAAGACCTACGAAGCCCTGTCGCGCGCCTGTGCCAACTTCCTGGGCGTGACACCCCTTCTCGCGGGCATCGTTCCACGCGACAGTGCCGTACGCGATGCCGTACGCCATCAGTCCCCGCTGCTGACTCGCAGTCCTGATGCAAAAGCGGGCACGGCCATCAGCGAGATGGCGGAAGCCATGCGCGCCTGACAGCTCGGCAGCAACCACGTTTTCCGCCGATTTTTCGGTACTCATGCAGTGATTGTGGCACACCAGCCACACCACCTGTGCAAACCCTGCTGATGCGCGTAGGCTTTCGACATCATTCGTGAGCCCGGTCACACGCCTGATAAAGAACCGGGCCATGGTGATGGGAACGTCTAAGGAGTTGGACCCAAAAGGGGGGGTTCTTTCATGGAAAACGTCATGCAGTACGTCCAGCCAGTGCTGGACTTTTTTGCGGCGGGCTTTGACCAGGTCAATGCGATTCAGGGGATCATCATTGGCGTGCTCGCAGCGTTCGTGCTGCGTCAGTACTCGCGCATTCTGGTTATCGGCTTTGTCGCCACACTCATTCATCTGATTGTTGATACGGCTCTGCCCGTCATTCGCGGTGCGGAACTCAAACTGCCACCACTCGCGGATGTCGAATGGTGGAAGTATGTGCTTCTGCTCTATGTGGGCTACCTGATCGTGATCACTGTCTTCTACATCCTGAAGAGGATTTTGATCCGCGGTTAAGATCACACCGCGAAGCCGAGCCTCAACACAAACAAAAAGGCCGCTGCGAGAAATCACAGCGGCCTTTTTATTTATGAATTCTGGGTGGCTACCGCACGTCCGCCGCGCCGTTGCGATGCATGTTCAAGGACATCTCATCAAGGTCTGCCTGCTCGCGGCGCTGAGCCTCTGCCTTGGCGCGCGCGCGGGCTGACTCATCCACCAGTTCGACCTTTTTCAGGTCTTCAAAGGCTTCTGCCAGCTTCTCGCGTTCCGCATCTACCTGGCGCGACAACTCGCTGATCGACTGCGCCAGATTATCCCGGCGCATGGACGCGTATTTGGCGTAGGTCGGATAGGCATAATGGCCTTCGTCCGAAATACCGGCCTTTTGCTGTTCGTAGCGCACGCGCTTTTCCAGCTCTTCCTCCTCGCGGCGGAAGTCATCAAGCATCTGCTCCAGATCAGCCACGCGCCGCTGGATTTCTTCGACCTGGAACCGCTGCACGCGGATCAACGATGTACGGGCTTTCATATCACTTCCCCCAAACGCTTACTGCCCAGCATAGCTGTCATCCATGACAGGTTCGTCACCTTCACCCTGCTCCCCCACCGCAGAACCACTCGTCAGAATGGTCTGAAGCATGCCGAACCCGTCCGCCAGAGATGTCGTGTCCCCCTTGTTTTGGGACAGGAAGGCATCAAACTGTGGCGTCAACGCAATGGCTTCATCCACCAGCGGGTCCGCCCCGCGGCGATAGGCGCCGATGCGAATGAGTTCTTCCATGTCGGTATGCGCCGACATCAGTTCCCGCGCCCGCCGCACCAGCGCAAATTCTTCCTCGCTCTGGCAATGCGGCATGGTTCGCGAAACAGATTTAAGTACATTCACCGCCGGATACCGCCCGCGCTCGGCAATGGCGCGCTCCATAACGATGTGCCCATCCAGTATGGACCGCACCGCATCCGCCACCGGTTCATTGTGGTCATCGCCTTCAACCAGCACCGTGAAGAGCCCGGTGATCGATCCTGAGCCCACACGCCCCGGCCCCGCCCGTTCCAACAGGCGCGGCAATTCTGAAAAGACTGTCGGCGTATAGCCGCGCGTGGTCGGCGGTGCTCCGCCGGAAAGACCGATTTCGCGCTGCGCTGTGGCAAAGCGCGTCAGGCTATCCATCAGGCACAGGGCATCAAGGCCGTGGTCCCGGAAATATTCGGACAGCGTCATGGTAAGATAGGCAGCCTGGCGGCGCATCAAGGCGCTTTCATCAGACGTTGCCACAACGACAACACTGCGGGCCAAGCCGTCCTCGCCCAGATCGTCTTCGATGAATTCCTGTACTTCGCGGCCACGTTCACCGATCAGGCCAATGACAGACACATCTGCCGATGAATACCGCGCCAGCATCGAAAGCAGCACGGACTTGCCTACGCCTGAACCGGCAAAGATGCCCATGCGCTGACCACGGCAGGTCGTGGCGAATGCGTTGAGCGACCGAACGCCCAGGTCAATCCGCTCTCCGACACGCGCCCGGTCGTGCGCTGGTACCGGCATTCCTTTGAGGGAACAGGGTTCCGCGCCCTGGGCAATCGGGCCCTTGCCGTCAATCGGCTCTCCCATGGCGTTGACCACCCGGCCAAGCCAGGCGGACGACGGATGCATAATGGGTTCAGCGGACTCAAACTTGGCGGGCGCCCCCATCCGCAACCCTTCGATGGCCGCAAATGGCATTGCCAGCGCCCGGTTGTCTCTGAAGCCAACCACTTCACACGGCACCGCCTGATCACGGGCGCCGGGCACTATCACGCGGCTGCCAAGGCTCAGCGACGTGAGCGGCCCTTCAAGCTCAACCATCAGCCCGCGCACAGCCGCAACCGTTCCATAATGATCTACGGACGACAGACGTTCGATTTCTGCAAGCAGCGGCTTCATTGGTCCCCACGCACCCATGCCTGGACGCGCCTGCCACAACAGACACGCCGGATTTGCGCCAGTGTGCCGCCAAGGCGCTTAAGGGCTGGTAAACCCTATCAATCTGTTACGGATAAATTGCCGTTGTGCGGTGAATTCACCGTCGACCGCCAAAAAAGTTGCCCCAAGATGACCCGAATGCCCCACTTTTCCGCGCATCAGTGAAAGGCTTTGGCAATGGGCATTAAAAAAAGTAAGCGTCGTTAAGCTTTGTTAACCATTTGATCTTACCGTCCAGACAGGGATTAACTGGGGTATCGGCGAATCACCTGATTTGCCGGTCCGATATGGCACACGAGGCCCAAACCAGAACGGGCCGACGCCGCTTGAAGGGGGAGCAAGAACATGCGGGTTCTTCTCATCGAAGACGACAGCGCAACGGCCCAGAGCATCGAACTGATGCTCAAGTCCGAAGGCTTCAACATCTACACCACAGATCTGGGCGAAGAGGGCATCGACCTCGGCAAGCTCTATGACTACGACATCATTCTGCTGGACCTGAACCTGCCGGACATGTCGGGCTACGAAGTGTTGAAGACGCTTCGCCTGGGCAAGATCGGCACACCGATCCTCATTCTCTCCGGCATGGCCGGCATCGAGAACAAGGTTCGCGGGCTTGGCTTCGGCGCAGACGACTACATGACCAAGCCGTTCCACAAGGATGAGCTGGTTGCCCGTATCCACGCCGTCGTGCGCCGTTCCAAGGGTCACAGCCAGTCTGTCATCCGCACCGGCCGCCTGACCGTCAACCTCGACACAAAGACCGTTGAAGTTGAAAACCAGCGCGTTCACCTCACCGGCAAGGAATACCAGATGCTGGAGCTGCTCTCGCTCCGCAAGGGGACGACCCTCACCAAGGAAATGTTCCTCAACCACCTTTATGGCGGTATGGACGAGCCGGAACTCAAGATCATCGACGTGTTCATCTGTAAGCTGCGCAAGAAACTGGCAGCCGCCACAGGTGGCGACCACTACATCGAAACCGTCTGGGGCCGTGGCTACGTGCTGCGCGATCCAGTCGAGGAAGAAGTCGCGGAAGCCGCAACCGCGTAACACCTCCTCACTTTCGGGACACACATCAAAGGGCGTCTGCACAAAGCAGGCGCCCTTTTCCATTGGGGACCGCTGTGCTCACTATCTCTTGAGCATATGGGCATCCAACGTGATTTCGCTTTTGGCGGCTGGCGTCCATATGCTCCACCAGCAAACAATGGAGCATCCACAATGGCCAAGACATCCTCCCCGCAAAGCGAGACGGACGCCCCCGCCCCGGTCAAAATTACCTTGTACCGCTGGGCCGGCAAATGGGGCCCCTTCAAGGTCAAAATCCCCTGCGGCGAGTGCGCCCTGACCAAGGACGTCATCCAGGACACGCTGGAGAACGAGCTCAAGAACGCAACCGCTTCAGGCGCCGTTGAACTGGAAGTGCTCGACTGGCTGTCCAACTGGTGGAAACCCCTGCGCCGCGGCGGTTGGCACGCCCCCATCGTGCTCGTGGAGGATGAAATCATCAGCCAGGGCGAGGCACTCAACCGTGGCGTGCTCGCGGAGAAGGCGATCAACACATACACGGAGCGTTTTCCAATCACCGGCAACCACGTGTTCGGCAAAGACAATTGCCCCCACTGCAAGCGGGCGAAGCAGTATCTCGACGATGCAGGCATCGACTACGCTTATCATGACGTGGTGAAGAACCCCGGCGCACTCTATGAGATGCTCGCCCGCGTCAAACCGATCATCGGCCCAAAGACGCCCGTTACCGTGCCGCAGATATGGCTGGACGGTGTCTATATCGGCGGCGCCGATCACCTGCAGGAGAAACTCGGCATTGACGTTGAGCCCAATCCCGAGCGGGGGCAGTCATCCATGTCGCCGGGACGCTTAAAGGCGGCGTAGAGCCGGCGGCCAGGCGTGCTGTGGAGGCCAGACCGGTCCTACAGCTACTTCAATTCGTGGGCAAATCGCACTAGCGTTGCCCCATGGCTGAATTGAAGACAAAACCAACGAAACAAAGCGTCACCGCCTTCGTCAGTCAGGTGCAACCTGCACGTCGGCGCGCCGAAGCCAGGGTGATGATGCAGATCATGCGCCGGGTTACAGGCAAGCGACCGGTCATGTGGGGGCCATCCATCATTGGCTACGGCAAATACCATTTTGTGTATGAGTCAGGCCGCGAGGGTGACTGGATGGTGACCGGCTTCAGCCCACGCAAAAGCGCGCTCACCGTCTACCTGATGGCGGGTTTCGCCGGTAAGGACGCTTTGCTTAAAGAGCTCGGAAAGCATCGCACGTCAAAAGCCTGCCTCTACATCAACAAGCTTGAGGACATTGATCTGGACATCCTTGAAAAACTGATTGCCAAGGACGTTGAGACGATGCGCGCGAAGTACGAAACCAGCTAAGCAGTGCGGCTCAAGGGAGATGCACTCGGGCTCGGTGTTGCCGGCGCAGCGGGACGTGCGGATACCGGTCTTGCAGCAGCTGCAGGTTTACCGGCGGCAGCATAGATCTCGGGGTTGCGTGCATAGAGCCCGCGGGATCCGGGCACCGGTTTGAAAGCATCCGTAATGCCCACAACGGTTTCAGCCGCGCCGAGCAGCAAGCACCCATCTTCCGGCAGCATCTGTGCCATCCGATCAAGGATCATCTTCTTGGTCGGTTGATCAAAATAGATCAGCACATTGCGGCAATAGATAATGTCGAACTTGCCAAGCGACGTCAGAGGCTCAAGCAGGTTGTTCTCCTTGAACGTCGCCATGCCCCGTATCTTGGCGTCAATCTGCCAGCTCTCACCAACCTGCTTGAAATACTTCATCAGGAGCTGAATGGGCAGGCCACGTTGTACTTCAAACTGTGTGTACAAACCTTCGCGCGCGCGCTCCAGCACCTCGCGCGACAGGTCAGTGCCCAGCAGGTCAAAGGCGCAGCCCTTGGCAGCGGCACTGTTGTCAATCAGCATGGCCAGAGAATAAATCTCCTGTCCTGTCGACGCGGCCGCGCTCCAGATACGTACCTTGCGCTGCGGCCGATTGGCCAGCATGTGCGGCAGGATAGTCTTTTCGAACAGGTCAAAAGGCGTCTTGTCACGAAAGAAGAAGGACTCATTCGTGGTCATGGCCTCTGTAACATCAGCGGCCAGTGATGAGTTGGCACTCGTCTTCAGGGCTGCAACAAGTTCCGTGATGCCCCCAAGCTCAGCCTTGCGGGCAATCGGTGTCAGGCGGCTTTCAAGCAGATATGTTTTGTCGCTTGAAAGCACGAGGCCGGACCGCTGACGAACCAGGTCAGACAAATACTGGAATTCTTCCGGTGTCATTTTTGCCTCCCGGCAAACTGGCGAGAAATCGCCGAACTTATTTGGTCAAGGGGGTATACAGCTGCGCAAATGCCCGCCTGTGCGCAGGCGCCGGGCATACCCCACACCACGCTTGAAGCTTCGTCCTGGGCATAAATGGTTCCACCGCCATCTGCGATGATGCGCCCGCCATCGCGGCCGTCATGCCCCATGCCGGTCAACACCACACCAAGGGTGGCTGGACCAAACAGCTTGGAGACGCTTTCAAACATGGGGTCCACCGCCGGCCGGCAAAAATGAACGGGCGGCTCTTGGTCAAGGGCAATGGCAACACTCGGGCCATCTTTGCGCAGCCGCATGTGATAGTCGCCGGGCGCCACGTAGATGTGGCCGGCCTGCAGCCTTTCGCCATTCTCCCCTTCCTTTGCAGGAAGGCCGGAAAGCTTGCCGAGTTTTTCAGCCAGAATTTTTGTGAACGAAGGCGGCATGTGTTGGGTGATGACCACCGGTACGTTGCCAATCGCGGGCCCGACATTTTCAAACACCTCAAACAGTGCCTGCGGTCCGCCGGTAGACGAGCCGATGGCCAGAATGCGCGGCGGCACTGCAGACGCTTTGCGGGTGAGGATCTTGTCCGGTGAAGGACCAAGCGCAACAGGCGCCTTTGCAACAGGCGTATTGCCGCCGGACGTTGCTGGTGTCGAAACACCCGCGCGCACCATGGTCCGCTGTGCCGTTTTGCCAAGTGCCTGGGTCTTCACCAACAGTTCACGGCGAAACTCGTTAGAGCCCGCAATCCCGCGCGCACTGTCTGGCTTGGGCACATAGTCAGTTGCCCCGAGTGACAGCGCTTTGAGCGAGATGTCTGCATTTCTTAAGGTCAGGGTGGACGCCATAATGACCTTCGTGCCCGGTGAGCCCGCCAGAATGCCCGGAAGTGCTTCCAGGCCGTCCATTTCCGGCATCTCGATGTCGAGGATCACCACATGTGGCTTCACCTTGGCGACGGTGTCGACAGCCTGCTTGCCGTTTGAGCACGAACCGGCAACGGCAAGACCATCCGTCTCGTCAATCCAGCGTTTGACGAGCCCACGAATGACAGCGCTGTCATCAACAACAACGACCTGAATAGCATCGTTGTTGTCAGACGCCGAAGACGCATTGGCAGCCGGCGCAGCCGTTGGCGCGCGAGATGGTGAAGCAACCTGATCCATAAGAGCTAAACCAGACCTGCTTCAGCAAACTTGGCCTGAACAATGTCGCGGTCAAAAGGCTTCATGATGTATTCGTTCGCGCCGGCACTCATGGCTTCACTGATATGCTGCATGTCATTTTCCGTTGAACAGAAAACAACCACCGGCTCTGCGCCGCCGTCGCGCTGACGCAGTGTCTGCAGGAAATCAAGCCCATTCATGACCGGCATGTTCCAGTCAAGCAGGATCGCATCCGGCATCTCGTCATCACACGCCGCCAGCGCCGCAGCACCATCAGCCGCTTCTTGAATATTGAAATTCATTTCCTCGAGAATACGGCGTGCAACCTTTCGGATCACACGGCTATCATCGACCACAAGACACGTCTTCATGGCTCGCTCAGCCTTCTGTTTGCCACCCCGGCACAATGCTGGAGGTGAAGGATGGAGTTCAGGTTCTAAGCTGCGACCGTTAAGCCGCTGCGGAGGCGTTTTGCATGTCCAGAGACTTGGACACGTCCAGTACAACCATCAGGTCATTCTCGAGGCGATGAACACCGCTTGAGACCTGCTGCCAGCGTGGATCAAGGTTGGCGGGGCTGCGTTCCACATCTTGCGCTGACAGGCTCAGTACCTCACCAACGCTGTCAACCATCAGCCCAAAGGCCTCACCGCCCTCTTCAATGCCCACGGCCATGCGCGAAGCATCCTCTTCCATCGTCGGAAGGCCAAGCCGAATGCGCATGTCGATCGCCGTCACGATGCGGCCACGCAGGTTCAAGACGCCGCGCACTTCAGGCGCAGACATCGGAACCGTCGTAAGGGATTGAACCTCAAAGACATCCTGCACAACCGTCACCGGAATGCCGAAGAGCTGATCACCTACATAGACGGTGATGTACTCAATGAGATTGCCGTCGAGATGCACCATGTCGTGCTGAAGTTCGGTCAGCACCTGATTTTCGTTGCTGTTCATGCTGCTGTTCCTTCGCTCTGGAGAGTGTCGCGCAATACGTCAATCAGACCGTCGCGATCCGTCTTGGCAACATAGTCGGAGAACCCGACCTGATGTCCCCGTTCGATGTCTTCGCGTGACGTACGAGATGACATTGCCACGATGGGGGTTGAGCCCCATGCAGAGTCGCTCTTCACGGCTTCAGCAAAATCGAAACCGTCCATACCGGGCATCTCGATGTCGCTAACGATGATGTCAAATTTGGCACCGGCATCGCGGAGCTGGAAGGCATCATGCGGATCAGCAGCTGTTGTCACGCGGTAACCAGCGGCGTTCAGCAAGGGCGCCAGCATGTTGCGGAAGAACGGGCTGTCATCCACCAGAAGCAGCCGGTTTGACGTCGGTACATCAGCCCGATCGCCGTCTGCACGGGCGAACCAGTCTTCAAAGGCCAGCGTCAGGAAGTGGCCGACATCGATGATCTCGGTTGCCTTCTCGCGCACGATGGCGCTGCCAAGCATACCCGGGCTTTCAGAGGTAATGTCCATATCAAGCTGGGCTTCGATAACGTCGACGATCTCATCGACGACAAGGCCCATGGACCGGCCATCATCCGTAAACACCAAAATGGGCTGACGGCCTTCCGTGACCATCTCCTGTTCCGGTGACACCTTCTGCAAGGGCATCAGCTTACCGCGATACTGCACCACAGGTTTGTGGTCCGACATCTCGATTTCATCAATCGCCACTTCTTCAAGCCGCGTGACCAAAGACAGCGGAACAGCCTTCGGCTCGCCGCCACCGGCACGGAAGATAAGCAGTGATGTCTTCTCGTCGCCCATGAGATGGGTATCCAGTTCCGGTCCATCTTCAAGCTGCGCAGCCACTTCACGGCTCACGCACTGGGCGATGCCATTAGGATCAATGATCATGATCACGCTGCCATCACCAAGAATGGTGTTGCCGGAGAACAGGTTGATATCCCGCAACATCGAGGCAGACGGCTTGACCACGATTTCTTCTGTGTCGAACACTGTATCCACGACAATACCGAACTGGGCACTGCCAACCTGCGACACAATCACAAAGCTCTCGCTGCGTTCCTGCGTGGAGAGCGGCACATTGCCGTCTTCGTCCGGCTTGCGGTTCTTGTTGAGCAGCAGAAGCTCATCAAGATAGACCAGCGGCAGCAGCTTGCTGCGCAGACGCAACACCGGCGTATCGTTGATCTTCTCGATACGGGCTTCCGAGTCAGCCTTCGCACGCACTAGCTCAACCACCGCAAGCTGCGGAATGGCAAAGCGCTGTGCGCCGGATTCCACAATCAGTGAGGACACAATAGCGAGTGTCAGCGGGATCTTTATCGTGAAGGTCGTGCCCTTGCCGGCCACAGACACCAGATCAACATGACCACCGATCAGCTCGATGTTGGTGCGCACCACGTCCATGCCGACACCACGGCCGGACACATTGGTAACGGCCGCAGCAGTGGAGAAGCCGGCTGCGAATATGTATTTGTGAATCTGAGCTTCGGTCTTTTCTTCAAGTTCGGCCGCCGTTGCGATGCCGTTCTCGATGACCTTTTCACGGATACGATCCGTGTTCAGCCCATGACCGTCATCCTCAATCTGGATGATGATGTGGCCACCTTCATGGAAGGCACGCAGTGTGACACTGCCTGTCTCGGACTTGCCGGCCGCAAGGCGCGCATCCGGCATTTCCAGGCCATGGTCAGCAGAGTTGCGAACCATGTGGGTCAGAGGATCCTTGATCAGATCGAGCACCTGACGGTCGAGCTCCGTCTCAGCGCCTTCCATGTTGAGATCAATCTTCTTGCCCAATTCATTGGACAGATCGCGGATGATGCGCGGCAGCTTCTGCCAGGCATTGCCGATTGGCTGCATCCGGGTCTTCATCACTGCTTCCTGCAGTTCCGCCGTCACATTGGACAGACGCTGCAGCGGCACCTTGAATTCTGAATCATCGAGCCGGCGGACCATTTCCAGAAGCTGGTTACGCGACAGCACAAGCTCGGACACCATCGTCATCAGGTTCTCAAGCGTATCCACGTTCACGCGGATGGACTGATTGGCAACCGATGATTCACGGGCCGGCGCATCTTCATTCTTCGCAACCGCCTTAGCCGCAGGCTTGGCTTTGGGCTTTGCTTCTTTTTTCGGAGCCGGTTCTGCAGCCGCAGCTTCTTGCGGAGTGGCCTCTTCAGCCACAGCATCAGCTGCATGATCGCCCGCGGCTTCATCTTCAGGGCCGGCAGCTTCCTGGAACGCCCGTTCCAGATCATCCAAGGATACTTCACCCGGCTTCAGTTCACGCTCAAGGGGCGCAACTTCGATGGGGGCATCTGCTTCAGCTGGAGCCGCGGCAGTTTCAGCGGCAGGCGCGTCACCGCCCTCAGCGGCGATCGAGAATGCTTCCAGCTGTTCGATCAGGTCTGAGTCATCACCGGAAGGCTCAGCTTCCGTTGCCTCAAGCTCGCCGAGGATTTCTTTAATGCGGTCGAGGGTGTGCAGGATGATCGTCACGCCGTCGCCGGTTACCTCGGCGCCGTCACGATACTTGCCCATCAGGGTCTCAGCTGCATGGGCCAGCGCCTCAAGGCGCGGCAGGCCGAGGAACCCGCAGGTGCCCTTAATGGTGTGCACCAGCCGGAAAATGTTTGAGAGGATTGCTTCGTTGTTTGGGTCCTGCTCGAACTTCACCAGTTCGACATCCACAACATCAAGGCTTTCAAACGTTTCCGTCAGAAACTCACGTAGAAGATCGTCCATTGTATCCCACCCCGGAAATATCTGGGCAGGTGCCAGCAGTCGGCACACCACCTCACAACGAGGCAGTGTTGGGCGGAAACCTTAAAAACAGATGAAATGACTTGCGTTTCGGTGGTTGTACAACCTGAAGCTGCACAACTACCCGATCATGCCGTCATCTACAGCAGCATTGGGCCCATACGTAATCGCAAAGGTTACCGGGCCTTCTTCGATTGGCTGGTCCACTTTAAGGGTGGCATCCAGCGGCTTGCACAAAAGCCCGATCAGATAGGGCTGAATCGCGCGACTATCAGGTAAACCCTCAAATTTCTCACCCTGTGCCAGATTGGAATGCTCCGGAATGCGGGCCTTCGGCCCGGTGGCAATCAGGAACATGCCGTCATTGCCGTTCTCGACAATGATCTTTAGCTCGCCGCCCCGCGGTATCGCACCGGCCGCAAACTGGAGGACATTCATTAAGAGCTTGAGGCGGGTCTTGTGGAGTGCAGACGGCTTAGTATCCCAGGCAAGCGTCACCCGCCCGCCTTGCATCAGACCGTCGGCAGCCCGCTGGGCATCTGCGATTTCGATATGCGCCCCAGCTGATCCGGACGCACCAAAGGCAAGCCGGGCAAACTGGAGTTTGGCAGAAGCCTGAAGGGCACTCTTGGCGATGAGGATCAGCGCGTGTTCGCGCATCTCATCGTCTTCCTCTTCTTCCAGCACCTCAAGGCCATTCACAATGGCTCCGACAGGGCTGATGACGTCATGACACACGCGCGAGCACAAAAGTGCAGCAAATTCGAGCTCGTCCGGTGCATCGACACCACCTGGGCCACCGGATCCCAGGTCCCTGGCGCCGGCAGTATTGTCGTTCGTCGCAATTTCACCCGTCATGACGCCGCATCTCCCGCCCTGTCCCGGCTTCGGGACCGAATCACCAACTCCAATTTTTGATACACTTCGCAGGCCGATCGTGCAAAGAAGAGTGCCCTTCCACATCTCTGCCGGCTCGACCATCTCTCCCGTTGAGCTTTGGGCACTCAGCATATCGAGATCGAAAATTGTCTGACGCGTCTCTTCTGTCTGAACTCACAGACATTTCCATCGATGCCGGCGCGCGTATCATGACCCTGTACGAACGCCCTATTGCCGTTACCGAGAAAGATGACAAGTCACCGGTCACGGAAGCGGACCAGGCCGCAGAGGACATTATCCTCGCCCGCCTCGCCAAGGCGTTTCCTGATATTCCGGTTGTGTCAGAGGAGGCAGCCGCAGCAGGCCACGTACCGGATTTCGGCAACCAGTTTTTCCTGGTTGATCCGCTTGATGGCACCCGCGAGTACATCAAGCGCAATGGCGAGTTCACTGTGAACATCGCTCTCATCGAGAGTGGTATCGCGACCGCAGGCGTGGTCTATGCACCGGCCAAGGCCTTGCTCTATGCCGGAGCCAATGGTCTGGGTTCACAAGAAATCAAAGTAGATGCACACAAGCCCAAGGAAGCTGGAAGCCCGCGTTCCATCAAGACGCGCCGGATGCCGGATGACGGTCTCATTGCCATTGCAAGCCGTAGCCACCGCGACCAGAAGACGGAGGAATTCCTGAACCACTACAATGTGCGAGACATCGTGACGGCCGGCTCATCACTCAAGTTCTGTGTGGTGGCGCGAGGAGATGCGGACATCTATCCCCGTCACGGCCGCACCATGGAATGGGACACAGCAGCAGGTCACGCCGTACTCACTGCTGCAGGCGGTACAATCACCCGCCTTGACGGCACGCCATTCCTTTACGGTAAAAGTGCCGACGGCCTGGCCAACCCCTTCTTCATAGCCAAGGGCGACCCAACTGCCTATTAGTGCTTACACACTGTCTCCAGCTGCAAGCGCTTCCATCATCTCCGCATCGGCAATCTCAATATGATTGCCTTCCTTGAGCGTGATGACGCCGCTCGTCTTGAGTTTGGTGATCGACCTGCTGACGGTCTCCACCGTAAGCCCAAGGTAATCCCCCATATCACCACGGCTCATCGGCACACGGACAGGATTAGACGGCTCTCCGCGATCTTCGGCCCGCAAAGCAAGCCACAACAGGAAGGACGCGATGCGTTCCTGCGCTGTCTTGCGCCCCAGAAGCAGCATCTGCTCCTGGGCAACCGCCAGCTCCATTGACGCCAAATTAAGCAGCCGGTTGGACAGCTTGGGATAGGTATCAATAAGCTCCTGCATCTTCTCCGTTGGCAGGGAACAGGCCCTCACGTCCTCAAGCACTTCAGCGGTGTAGCCATACTCGTCGTCTACAGCCAGACCCAGAAAGTCACCCTTGAACAGGAAGCCGGTAATCTGCCGTCGTCCGTCGGGCAGCAGCTTGTAGAGCTTCAACGCACCCGCCTGCACAATAAAACAAGCGCCCGCCGTATCACCCTCAAAGAACAGTGTTTCTCCGGCTGTGTAAGTGTTGGCTTGTGTCAGCTTTGCCAGACCGCCCAGCTCTTCGTCTGAAAGCACCGCACAAACCGCGCGCGTCCGCACATCGCAACTGACACAGGGGCTCGAACTATCACGTGGAATGGCCGGCGAATATCCGACCTCATCCAATTGGCCTCTAAGACCGGTTTCGCTGGAAAATTCCGGCATATGCCCACCAATATTCGGATTTAGGAAATCAATAAGCCGAAACTACCTTGCGGACAGCACACGGGGCAAGTACGCCAAAGGCGCCAGATCGTAGGGTCATGCTGCGATTTTGGGCAGCAAAGTGGAGAAGGCCTTAAGGAAAGTGGCCGGCGGCGGCCTCCCAAATCGCCCCCCGACAGTTTGGGGGCCGCGCCGGCCTGACCGCGTTGCGCACAACCGAAAAGGCTGAGCTCAGGCAAGCGGACAGATCTGCATGGCGTGAGCGGTGAGATCGCCAGAGGAGCGATAAAACCAGTCCGTCATGCCACATGGCGCTCCATGTGTCCCGAAGCGCCGTTGGCAAGCAGAAATGCAACGCTCGTGCCGGCAGGCCAGATGTCCAGGAAATCCGTTCGTAGGCTCAAATTGTAAGGGTGCAGACACAACGCCGCACCCTGACCAAATTGTTCAGCGCCCGGATGGTTTCGCAATAAGGATCACAGCGTCTCAAATCGGGACAGTTCTGGACCTCGAAACATTTGTCTATTTGCGACGCCAGCCAGAGCCGCCATTAACAAACTGGCCGGCAGGCGCCTGTTGCACCAGTTTTTGTCCGGCAAGCTGCTCTACAGCCGAAAGGGACGCACCCTGAGAAGCTGCTATCTCGCCATATCTTGCCTTGCGGGCAAGGTTCACCCCGTCGCCCAGTTGCTTCACTGCAGCAGACGGCCCGGAGGGATAGCCCACATAGCCCGTCGACATTTCGCCGATCGTGCCCTGGGCCTTTGCTTCGTCCAGCGACAAGGCATAAGCCGGTGAGAACGCCATGAGCGTCAGCGCAAGTAAAACCACAAACCCGAAAACGCCTGGCATCACGGTCGGGCGCGTCACGGCTGCCTGAGTGGTCTGGGAAACAGAGGTCATCATTGTTGTCTCTCGCATGTCAGGCCCCTAGAAAAGATCAGGGTTGTTGGCAAACAGGTCATCAAGTTCCCGATCAACCTTGATCCGGATTTCCTGCTCGATCTTTACATTGAGGTTTATCTCAATCGGCTTGTCCGGTGCCTGCACCTTTACGGTCGGTGTACATGCCGAGACAGACAGACCAAGAAGCACCGCGCAGAGCGGCACCGCGTATGCCATAGCGGGCCGGGAATTAGCCGTAGACCTGGCATCCGCCTTGTTTCGAGCTTTGTTCATCAAACCCACCTGTAAACCTTCGTTGGTGTCATTAAGTGCATGCGCCGCTGAACCTTACATGAACAGCCCGCGCCGTGTGTCTCAGCTTACGGCGCGGGCCCCACACGCTCAACATCAAGGCCATCCAGATCTTCTTTGCCGGTGACCACATCAAGAGCCCGCAGACCAACCGTCCCGCGCCGCAACAGGTCCAGAAATGCACCTTCCGTGGTCACGTTCAGATGCACCGGGTAACCCTCAAGCAGGTCGGGATTTGCCCCCTGCAGAACGATCTTGAGGGTCAAGTCGCCATCCACCGGCCCGTCGATTTCGACACTAAGAACATCAAAGTGAAAATTCTCCAGCGCCTGAAAGGCAATATTGGCGCCTTCCGCAGTCTGGCCGGCCGCGTCAGTGCTTGCATTTGAATAACGGATAACACCGCCAGGTTCCGCCGCCAGCTTTGCAGACATCACATAAACGGATCCGTCACGGATTTCGATGGGCACAGCGCCACCAAGCATTCCATCACCGGTCAACCCATCCATCTCAACCAGGTTCAAAAGCTCTTTGAGATTGATGCTGAGAGCTGCAAGTTCTGCCTGCTGAACTTCAGCGCGCGTATTGAGAGCACCAGACGTGAGCACCAGTTGGCCACCAGCGAAGGGCCACTGAGCATTCTCGATGATGACGTCGCCCCCCCCTTCAACGCGGACAAGCGCAATGCCACCTTCCAATGGCACGCCCGCATCAATAACGCCGATTGACACCGCCTGCGTCCCGCGTGTGCGCACCGGCACAAGACTGGAAAACGCGATGTCACCGGAGATACCAGCAAAACGCGCAGCGGACGCCTGCATGCCGATGTCGGATAGTGAGGCCTTGGCGGAAGAAGACGTCAGACCAGTCCTGTTCCACTCAAAATGTCCGGTTGCGCGCGCCTCTCCCGAGACAGCTGCAACTACGCCAAGCAGCACCGGGGTAAGCTCCTGCGGCTGCAGGATCCCCTCGGCAAATGCCAACCTATCGGTGGAAAAATCAAGACGTCCATCACCAGAGCTCAGGCCATGACGCAGCGTCCCTTGTGCCAGCAACAACCCCGACGGGGTCTTAACCTGCACCGGCCCGTCGAGCCGCCCCGCCAGAACGCCATCTTCGCCCAGACCATCAAGGGACAGGTCTGCCGCAACAACCACGGGCGCAAATCGTTGAGCCGCCGATGTGTCCCTCACCTGCATACCGTCGATTTCAAGTCGACCCAACTGCCCCGCCCCGTCTGGTAACAGTGTCACGCTGCCGTTGATTTCAGAGACCTGCAAAGCCTGCTCGGGCAGGGAAAGATTGCCACCGGAAAAATCTGTCTTGATGATGAGCTGACTGTCGGTCCGCTGACGGACATCAACGCTGATGCCCGGCATCACGCCTTGGAGCAGAGCCCCCAACGTCACGCGTGCCGGCATCACATCAAAATCGGATTCAACCACCATGGAGCCGCTGGTGAAATCGACGCTGAGGAGTGGTTTACTATCATCCGCACAAAGAGTGATATCTCCGACAGACCAACCAGCATCCCTCGCGGCCAAAACCTTTAGCGGAGCGCAGCCTGCCATGGCAACTGCGCCTGCCTGACGGGCAGATCCAATCTGCAACTTTATATCCAACGGGGCTTGAGCGGCGGCTATCGGCAGTGGGCGAGCAGGATCAGCGACGACCGCAACCTCACCTTTAAGCTCAGCGTCCAAACTACCTTCAGCATCAACACGAACACTACCGCCAGTCTGTTTGAGAGAAATCACGGCAGGGAGCAGCGCATGGTCACTCATCAGATCAACATCTGAGAACCGAACAGCTTGCGTAGCATCGCCCAGGTCAACCTGAACACGTCCACTGCCACGGGCAAGATCACCGGTCACCCCAATGTCCAACGCAGCTTTGAGTCCTGAGGCACCGTCTCCGGTCTCCAATACGCCCTCTAGCGATGCCTCAACATCGCCCTCATGGGTCAACACGTGCACGGTAGCGGAGCCAACGTCTATCCGGTCGAACGGCATGGACGTTGCCCCCGCCGCAACGGGCTCTCCACGTGAGGATAGGATAGTGTCGATAAGGGGGGAAAGCGCGCCAACATCCAGCCCTTGTTCATTCACGCTGGCACGCAGCTTTGCGTCTACGAGCCTTAGTGTCCCTACCCGACCAGCAACCAAACTAGGGAGTGTGTAGGTCAGCTCAACGCGGCCGATAGACAAATCCGCGAGGCCGTCAGCGTCTTGACCCACGGTCACATCACGAAGTACTGCCCGGCGCCAGCCGATTTCATCAAACTGGAGATCCAGTCCCGCAAGACCCAGGTCGGCGGCTACGGACTGCACAACCGGCCGGGCAAGTACCGGCAGAAACTGGATCGCAGCAGCACCTCCAAGGCCCAGCACCACAAGCACACCAAGCACCCACCAGCGAATACGGCGCCAGAACGGGCGCTTCGCCTCTGTCGCGCCGCCTGGGGCGCTGTCCTGTTGCGTGGTCTGATCAGACTGCAGTGTCATGGTCGAAATTCACATCTGCCTTATTGATGCCCGAACCCATAGCTAGGCACTGAACATGACATTTACCTCATGCACAAATCCGGCATGTACAAGACGCCGCCCGCACGATATCGAGAAGACATATAGAAGCATCACAGATGCAAGAGATGCACTGAGACCGCCCTGTGGGCCCATGGGTACTCTTTCGTCAACTGGGGCATAAGCCGATATCCAAGCATGCCGAAGCACGCATCGGGAACTGAGGAAGCAAAAATCATGAATATCCTGTCATCAATGAGCCGCACCGCAAAAGTCTGGTGCGTCCGCGTGTCGGTAGCAGGGTCGGCGCCGACCTTTGCGCTAGCAGCGGCCCTTGCGGCTCTTTTCATTCTGCCTCAGCCAGCCAACGCGCAATGGGTGTCAACCAAAGAGTTGGTGGACAACTTCTGTGACAACCCCTCCGAAGAAGAGTCTGCATTCTGCGCCGGGTATGTCGCCGGCGCGCTTCACGTGCTTATGGCCCCCCCGGAGCTGATGCCCCAAGGCCAATTCTGCATTGAGGTCGACAAACAGCCCAAACTGAGCGCCATCGCAGAACGTCTAAGCACTCTACGCAAGGAACAGCCGGACCTCGAAACAACACCGGCATTCACCGTGATCGCGGCCATTATTGAACGCGGTTTCCCGTGTCCAGAAGAAGTGCTCGACCCAAACGCGCCCTCTATTCAGACACCGGCCGCACAGGCACCCGCGCCTGAGGAGTCCGGCACACCATCTGATTTGTTCGGTCTGCCTTCGTCGGAATAGCACTGCCAATCGCGCGCTAGTTTTCACATCACCAAGCACGCAGAGAGAAGCTCATGACCTTTCTGGAAAAGACATACTTTCAACAGTTCGGCCACACAGTGACATCATTTAAATCTGCAGGTGCTCTGCCTGTGGGGTTGTTGACCGCATTGCTGTTCACAGCTCTGGTTTTGGTCGCCACCCCATCCGCAGCCGCAGATGATGGCACCTACTCCGAGGACGAAATCGTTCAGGCCGTGCGCGGGTTCTTCGGAGATGTATCAGAAGACATGGCGAAAGCTGTCAGCAAGGTCTTTGAAGACCAGGGACGCCCGAACGCCTATATCGCAGGCGAAGAGGGTGCCGGCGCCATCGGGGTCGGGCTGCGCTATGGCAGTGGCAGCATCCACATGAAACCTGGCCGGGTCCAGAAGGTCTACTGGCAGGGCCCATCAATCGGATGGGATATCGGCGGCAATGCCTCAAAGGTGTTTACGCTGGTTTACAACCTGCCAAATGTTGACGGCATATATCGCCGCTTTCCTGGCGTTGAAGGATCGCTTTATGTCATCGGCGGTGTAGGCGTGAATTATCAGCAGGCCGGTGATGTGATCCTGGCTCCGATGCGGGCAGGCGCTGGCCTGCGGGCAGGCGCCAATGTGGGGTACCTGAGTTACACGCGAGAGCGTCGGATTCTACCGTTCTGACTTGACTACCCCTAAAACTGAAAACGCCGGCCCTCACCAGGGGGTCGGCGTTTTTCTTGGCCTGAAACCGAAGACACACCTAGTCGTCCGGCTGCGTGTCTTCCTGGTTCGCGGAGTCAGTTTCCCCGTCTTCTTCAATCGACTCCTCATATGTCTCGGTCACAAATCCCGATTCGAAAGTTCCCTCGATCATCACGTCTTCCTCAATGAAAACGTCGTCGGTAAAGAAGCTGCCGTCCTGTGCCATCGCCACAGATCCGGCTCCCGTCATGCACAGTCCGCACACCAACACCGCTACGCCACACCTGTGTGCCGTTGCATTGATGCAGACAAAAAGTCCTGTTTGAACCAAACCATCGCCCCCAGATCGCATCCTTCACGGATGCCCACGTCTATCACCCAAAAAGGGGCCCTGATGCAATGGCATCAGGGCCCCCTCCAGAAAACGATCCGTTGGGACGCGGGCTCTCGTAGTCCTACGCTTAGTTCGTTTCCTCGATGGTCTCTTCTTCGTAAGTCTGCTCGATGATTTCCTCTTCGTAGGTTTCCTCGATGACCTCTTCCTCATAGGTCTCTTCGATGATTTCCTCTTCGTAGGTTTCCTCGATGATGACTTCTTCGTATTCGTCGGCCTGTGCCGGGCCGGTCAGCGCCACGCCGCCGAAAGCCAAACCAACTGCAGCCGCAGCCGCAATGCCAAATGATGGTGTAAACGACATAAAATATTCCCCTCTGTCACAAAAAGTTTGCATACAGAGTTGAACGCAAGTCTTACGACAGCGCAACAATATCGGGCGACGAAGGAACCGCTATTTTGTTCGCCTGTTCACGCCGCATTCAGGCACGGTCTGAGCGCCGCTTGAGTTCTGCAAGCACAACCGCAACGCCGCGCACGCAAAAATAGCCGACGGCGCCGGAAACCAGCGCAACAAAGGGCCAATCAGCGAAATAGCCCGTCAGCTGCATGGCCGCGTAGCTGATCACGGCAACCCCCGCCCAGGCACCCAGAGCAGCCTTGCGGCCGCCATCCTCGTACCATTCAACATCACCCAACGGATCCACAGGTTCCATATCTGCCAAGGGTGGCTCAGCCACAAGGGGGGCATCCGATTGTCCAGATGGTGTAGGTCCCAATTCGTGGTGGGTATCGCTCATGGCTCCAGTTTAACGGTGTTTTGCCAATGTGGTGGCAACTTTCCTGCCTTTTTGGCAGTCTTTTCCGGCAGGGGCGCGCCAGGAAGCTCCCCTTCGGTATTTGGGGTGCAGGACGCCGGTTGCAATGTCTTTCAGCCGCGGGTCTGCAGGTGATGTTTGGGCTGATGGCGCCGGGCCCGCAAAGCTGGGGTTGAGTATACATAATGGCTGAAGCACTGATGCTGATCCTTCTGGGCATGTTGATCGCCATCCTGGCATCATTGGCCCTGGCGCCCATGCTTTGGGCCCGGGCGGCACGGGTAACAACAGAGCGCATCGAGCAGGACGTTCATTCCGCCGCTTTCAGCGAAGCATCTGACCACGTCTCAAGGAAATACGAAGGCAAGCTTGCAGAACGTGAGGGCGCTCTGCGCTCGGAGATCGAGCAGCGCGAAGGCGCCCTGCGCAGCGAGATCGAACAACTGGAAGCGTCTCGTGAAAAGATTTCGTCGGAAGCCTCAAGCCGTGTCAGCGCCCTGGAAGAAACGCGCACGACGCTTGAACAGGAAATCGCTGTGCGCGATGCCCAGCTTGCCGAAAGCGACCACCTTTTCCGGTCCCTGGCAGAAAATGTGCGCAACCTGGGCGCACGGGCCGATTCCCTCGGCCGCGAAGCAGCCGATCTCGGCAGCCGCGCTGAGGCGCTCAGTACTGAGATAACAAATCTTGGCGAGTCCCATCAGGACATTGCCCATGCGCTTCATCCCGAAGCGACGCCTGAGCCCGCGCCACTCACACCAGCACCCGTCGCATATGAAGAGCCCGTTGCGGCCGAGCTGGAAGAGCCCACACCGGTTTCACAGCCCACCGAAGCCGAGCAGTCTGAGCAGATGCCTGAGCCAGAGGCGACTGCTCAACAGATCATGACCACACCACCTGATCCGGTGGAAGACGAAACGGGTATCGACCCTGAAGACACCGCCGAACCGGAAGTACCGGCCGAAATTGCGACCGAACCCACCCATTCAGATCGCATCCGCGCCCTTCGCGACGGCGTTTCCGCCTAAGACGCCTGTTCCTCAGCTGGATACGCGCCGCCACACTAGATGTCTTTTACTGATCAATCGATCAGTATTTACTGGCTATTGGCGCGACCGCTGATATGATCCGCCGCAAATCTGCCTTCGCGGGGACAAATCATGCATTTTCGGTCAGCAAGAAAAATACTGATCTCACTTGTGACAGCAGCGGTTGCCACCGGTATGTCACTGACATCTTCGAAGGCTCAGACACCTCAGACTGGCCAACCGATCGAGAAACCCAATTTTTTGGTCGTTGTGGTCGATGACATGGGCTGGTCGGACCCCGGTTTCCTTGGCAGTAAAATCAACACGCCGCACATTGACGCCCTGGCCGAGCGCGGCACGTTCATGTCCAACTTCTATGTTGCGCCAACTTGCTCTCCCACGCGCTCCATGCTGATGACCGGGGTGAGCAATCACGCCGCTGGCGTTGGCACCATGCACACCCTGCAGGCACCCAACCAACTTGGCCGCATCGAGTACGGCGCACAGCTGCATGACGGCGTGGTAACAGTCGCAGAAGTGCTGAAGGCGGATGGCTACGCAACAATGATGAGCGGCAAATGGCATATGGCGCTCGACGACGACCAACTGCCCCACAATCGCGGCTTTGATCGCGCCTTCGGTCTGGTTGAGGGTGGAGCCAGTCACTTTGCGGACAAGCAGGAAATCGGCGTCCTCGAAACAGTCACCTATCTGGAAGATGGCCAACCCACACAGTTGCCGGACGACTTTTATTCAACCATCGGCTACACCGACAAGATCATCGAGTACATCGACGGCGCTGCGGATACCCCTTTCTTTGCCTACCTGGCCTACACAGCACCGCACGACCCCCTGCAGGTCCCGGACGATTGGCTTGACCGCTATGACGGCGTCTTCGACGACGGCCCGGCGGCTGAAAAAGAACATCGCCGCCAGCGCCTGGTGGAGCTGGGCCTGATAACCCCGGACAGCACGCTGGACACGCCGCTCAATTTCCCAAGCTGGCTGCCATCTTACAAAGCACCGTGGGACGAACGCGCGCCCGAAGAACGCGCAACTGACATCCGCCGCATGGAAATCTATGCCGCCATGGTCGAACTGCTGGATCAGCAATTCGGGCGGGTGATCACCCGCTTGAATGAGACCGGCAAGCTGGATACCACCTACGTCTTTTTCATGTCCGACAACGGAGCGTCCGTTACGACACCGATTGTGTATCGGGGCAACAGCCGCGAATGGCTGCATGAGAACTACGATCAGAGCCAGGCCAATATGGGAAAGCCGGGCTCCTTTACGACCATGGGCCGCGACTGGGCGAACGCCAGCAACACGCCCTTCAGGCTGTTCAAGGCAACGGTTGCGGAGGGGGGCGTCAGGTCGCCGATGATTGTCTCAGGTCCAGGCCTTGAGACCGGCGTCATCCGCAACAGTACCGGGCATGTGATGGATATGGCGCCGACGCTGTACGAGCTGGCGGGCCTCACATCCGAAGGTCATCCGCTCTATGACGGCAAACTGCAGCCGCGTGGGCAATCCATTCTGCCCATCCTGCATCGGGACGAAGGTGACAAGACCCGCGCAATCGTGACTGAACTGTTCGGCAACCGGATGGTCAGAATGGGCGACATGAAAGCCGTGTTTCTGGGACCGCCGGTAGGGAGCCGCGAGTGGGAGCTTTTCGATATCGCCGCTGACCCAAGCGCAACCATCAACCTAGCCGACAAATACCCCTCGAAGGTCGAAGAAATGGTTCAGGCCTACGAAGCATTCGCTGCCCAGAACAATGTGGTCACCCCAGTGCCCCCTCTCGAGCTCCGCCCCGACGTTTTCTTTGAAGGCGAGTGCAACTGGAGGTGCGCGGCGCGGATCGCCGTCGCGGAAACACTGGTCAACCCGTCAAGCCGGAACACGCTGATCGCAGTCATCGGCGCATTGCTGTTGCTTGGTGGCTTTGTGTTCATACGCGGCGGACGGACCAAACGCGGTAGTTGAGTGTCGCCGTCCTGGGTCACTAGGGAACTGATGGTGTCAGCACCAGGGACCGCACCACCTGTCCAGACCGGGTATTCACCACCATGATCCGCTCAGGCTGACCCTCGCTGACAAGGTGTATGACAAGTCGCCTTACGTCTCCGGTCACCGCATGAACCT
>ERZ1740067.389-NODE-389-length-35602-cov-6.568656_pt1 | contig 35602 bp, 30 predicted proteins | sample MGYA00581736_ERZ1740067 | MGnify/ENA primary metagenome ERZ1740067 (study PRJEB43018, sample SAMN04849236) | marine metagenome | isolation source: floating plastic debris | place: Pacific Ocean | collected 2008-08-27 | study: EMG produced TPA metagenomics assembly... | reverse complement strand
CTATTGCGCCCCGGGGGTGAGTTGCGGGTGAGTTCTGATATCCCCGACTATGTGCGATGGACGCTTTTGCATATCGTGCTGCATAATCGTCAGTCTCATGACTTTGATTGGCAGGCGAGAACCGCCGCCGACTGGCGAGACCGACCAGCCGATTGGCCCCAAACCCGCTATGACGCAAAAGGCGTGCGGGAGGGTCGGCCAGATACCTATTTGAGGTTTTTGCGGGTTGGTTAAGGCGCATCCTACAAAGATAAGCGCCCCACTATCGTCAACCCGGGCATGCTGCAGTATGCAATGACGCTGCGTAGACCCGCGGGGGCTTCAGACAACCAACGAGATCCCGTGCCTGCAGAGCGTCACTTCGTGACGCACCGCGCACGGGATGAGGAAATTGTAGCGTCACCTTTTAACCCTACCGCTCAATCACCCGCGCCGGCACCCCCACCGCTACTGCACCCGGGGGCACATCCTCTAGCACTACCGCATTGGCACCAATCATCGCCCCCTCGCCCACACTGACATCACCAATGATGACTGCCCCCACGCCAATGTCGACACCGTTACCAATGCGGGGCCAAGCGCGCTCCCCCATAATCTTCTTTATACCAAACGTCTTATTCTGCCGAATAGTCACGTCATCGCCAATAGAGTGTGCGATAAGGATCATGCCCCCAAAATGTTCAAGCCGGACCCGACGCCCCACCTGCACCGTGAAGGGAAGATCGATGCCACATAGCAGTTGAACGAATTTCGCCATGACCCGATAAGAAAGGGTTGCCGGTATACGGAGAAGTTTCGGCAAGCCCATCCGCCAATTACCAAAACGGTGAGCATAAAGCGCCCAGAACCCCTGGCTACCCATCCCATGTTCCTGGGTCCGGCGATCTTCAGCCACCAAAGACCAAAAGCCGATGCCGGACGGGTTCTGATTGCCGCTACTGGCCGCGAAAGGAGTGGTCATGTCACGCGCCGCCTTCTGCGGGCGGAGAAAATGCCTCGTACTTCCGCCAAAGTGGGGCCCAGCCCCTTGCCTGTCACCAGCCAGCGCACTGCGCGCACCGCCTTACCGCCAATCCATGCCATATCCGCCCCCAGGGCATAAAGGCGCCCATGGTTCTTGGTGAAGTAATAAAGCCGGGAGTCGTACCAATAGGACGGAATAAGGCCTGCCCGTTGCTTGCCGTCTTTCATATCCGTTGACTGACCCACCAAATGCACAGCCCGGGCGGCAGGTTCATACCAAATCTCAAACCCTGCGTCCCAGACCGCCCGCTGGTAGTCCACCTCTTCATAATAGAGGAAGTAATGCTCATCCATGGGACCTAAGCGTTCAATCACATCTCGCCGGAAAAGGATCGACGCCCCGCACAACCAGTCCGTGGTGTGAGCTTCACCCCGGGGGGGCGGCGCCACCACATAGCGGTTAAGCAGCTTACGGAAGACCCCGGTCCAGGTGGTGCCTTCGAACTCACTCGCGATCGTGCTGAACCGAAAGGCGGATGTTTGCACCGTGCCGTCCTCCCCTTCCAACCGACTGCCCACCGCCCCCACTTTAGAACGTACATCGAGAAACGTTATCAGGGTCTTCAGACATCCCTGCAGGGGATAGGCGTCCGGGTTTAAGAGATAGACATGGCTGAACTCGCCGTTCAGCGCCTCACGAAAGCCTAGATTATTGCCGTAGGAAAAGCCGCCATTGCGCGGTGCCGCAATGACCGTGACATCGTCAAACGCCGCGGTCTCTTTTTCCACAAGGGCCCCGTCCCCATTCGGTGACGCATTATCGACAATGAACAGCCGAGACCCTGGGAACGCCGCCATCTCCGCCCTTATCTGCGGCAGATGGGAGAGAACCAATGCGCCGGTCCCGTAATTCACGATGATGAGGGCGATGCTCATAGTAAGGTTGCGGTTACAAGGCGTCATGCTTCCATGCAACGGCGAGGCCAGCGCGACCTTAACGCCCGCTTTTTGCGCAAAAGGGGTGACAAGGCCGCACTTTGCGCCTAATTGGAGGGCACACCTCGGAAAACAAAAAGCGGTCTCTTCCGAGGCCGCTTTTTTTGTGGCCTGAGACCATATGAAAATGAGGCCATTTTGACCCCGTTAGAAGACAGACTTGTGGAGCTGCTCACCCCCATCATCGATGCGGAGGGGTTCGAGCTTGTGCGCCTCAGGCTGTCGGGGTCGAATACCAAGACCCTTCAGATTATGGCCGAGCGGCCCGACGGCACCATGACGGCAGAGGATTGCGCCAAGCTCTCCCGTGCCATTTCCGTGGTGATGGAGGATGCCGATCCGCTACCGGATCAATATATGCTGGAAGTGTCTTCCCCCGGTATCGACCGGCCCCTCACCCGGCTTAAAGACTATGATCGCTGGGAAGGGTTCGAAGCCAAGCTGGAACTCACCCAATTGGTGGAGGGGCAAAAGCGGTTCCGCGGCACCCTCGCCGGCACCGAAGACGACAATATTTGCATCGACCTTCAAGGGGAGGAGGACACCGCCCTCATCCCCTTCGCTCTTATTCAAAGCGCGAAGCTCATGATGACAGACGACCTCATCACCGAAAGCCTTAGGCGGTCCAAAGCCGCCGAGAAGGCACGTGCAACCGACGATAATCATTCCGAGACGAACTAAAGGAGACCGCCCATGGCCGTCACAGCCAATAAGATCGAACTGATGCAAATCGCCGACGCGGTCGCGAGAGAGAAATCGATCGACAAAACCATCGTCATCGAAGCGATGGAGGACGCCCTCTCCCGAGCTGCCCGTTCTCGCTATGGGCAGGAAACCAATGTCCGAGCTGAGATTGATCCTCAAACCGGGGAAACCCGCCTCTGGCGCCTGATGGAAGTGGTAGAAGAGGTCGAGAATGAAGCGGCGGAAATCGCCCTTAAAGACGCCCTCAAACAAAACCCCGAGGCGGAAGTCGGCGCCTTCCTCTCCGACCCTCTGCCCCCGGTGGACTTTGGCAGAGTGGCCGCCCTCGCCGCAAAGCAGGTCATCACCCAAAAGGTCCGGGATGCCGAGCGGGATAATCAATATGAGGATTATAAAGACCGTATCGGTGAGGTGATCTCCGGTCTCATTAAACGCATTGAATATGGCCATGTGATTGTTGATCTTGGCAAAGGCGAAGCCATTATTCGCCGGGATCAGCAAATCCCGCGGGAACCCTTGCGCCAAGGGGACCGCGTCCGCGCCTATATCGCCGATGTGCGCCGTGAGCCGCGAGGCCCGCAGATTTTCCTCTCCCGCTCTCACCCGCAATTTATGGCCCGCCTGTTCGAGCAAGAGGTGCCTGAAGTTTATGATGGCGTGATTGAAATCAAAGCCGTGGCGCGTGATCCGGGCAGCCGCGCAAAAATTGGCGTCTACTCCAACGATAGCTCGATCGATCCCGTTGGCGCCTGCGTCGGGATGCGGGGGAGCCGGGTGCAGGCCGTGGTCGGCGAACTGGGCGGCGAGAAAATCGATATTGTTCCCTGGTCGGAGGATACAGCCACCTTTGTCGTCAACGCCCTCGCCCCGGCGGAAGTGGCCAAAGTGGTCCTCGACGAAGAACTAGAACGCATCGAAGTCGTGGTTCCCGACGAACAGCTCTCCCTCGCCATTGGTCGGCGTGGTCAGAATGTTCGCCTCGCCAGTCAGCTAACGGGTTATGAAATCGACATCATGACCGAAGAGGAAGAGGGCGCAAAACGGCAGAAAGAATATGCCGAACGCTCTGCCCTCTTCATGAAAGTCCTCGACGTTGATGATATGATTGCGAACCTTCTGGTGGCGGAAGGCTTCACCCGCATCGAAGAAATCGCCTATGTCGAGATCGAAGAAATCGCCGAGATCGAAGGCTTTGACGAGGAAACCGCCGAAGAGCTTCAGGCCCGGGCCCTTGAATGGCTTGAAAAAGAACGGGCAGAGCTCGACGCCAAGCGCATGGAGATGGGTGTGGCTGACGATCTTCTGACGGTGGAAGGCCTCAACCTTAAAATGGTGATCGCCCTCGCCGAAGAAGGGGTGAAAACCTTGGAGGACTTCGCGGGCTGCGTGGCGGACGACCTTACCGGCTGGACCGAGCGGGTGGACGGCGAGAAAAAGCACTATGAAGGCATGCTTGAGAAGTTCCGTATGAAGCCTGATCTTGCCGAAACCATGATTGCCGAAGCGCGCCGCCGAGTCGGTTGGGACACAGACGAAGAGGAAGAAGGCGAGGAGGCCGCCGAAACGGTGGAGGGCTGAAAAGTGCCGCCACCTCGGCGTTGGTAAAGCCAATGTCCGGGATCCATCTTTGGGCGGAAAGGAGCTATGGGCTCACGCCTTTGTCCGCCAATTATTGTTCCCCACGGCGCGTCAGCGTCCGTGGGCCCCACTACCCTAAGATTTGGCACTGGATGCTTTGGACACCACGGACAAGCCGTGGTGAACGCCTAAAGCGGCACGATCAGAAAAGCGAACACCCCATGCCCAAAACCCGCCATAATGACCGTCGTTGCGTCGCCACGGGAGAGGGCCTTACCCCCGGCGCCCTCGCTATTCGATTTGTGCAGGGTCCCGACGAAACCCTCGTGCCGGACCTCGGCGAAAAACTTCCCGGACGTGGCGCCTGGCTAACAGCTGAGAGAAGCACCCTCCTCGCAGCGCTTAAGAAAAACGCCTTTGCGAAAAGCTTTCGCGCCGCAACCCCCCTGCCAGATGGGGCGACGCCCGATGCCTTCGCCGATACCCTCAGCCGCCTTTTAGAGGACAAGGCCCTTAACCAGTTGGGCCTGGCACGGCGGGCGGGCCAATTGGTGGCGGGCTTTGACAGCGTCAGATCAAAAGCTGCATCCCTTTTAGCTTACATCTGCCCCAATGATGCGGCCCCTGACGGGGTGAGAAAAATCAGCCAAGCGCTTGAGCATCATGGGCCTGTCCCCCATATCCCTCTTTCCGTCGACAGTGGGACGCTCAGTCATGCTGTTGGGGATGTGGGTGTTGTGCATTTGGGTCTTTTGCCCGGGAAAGCCGCTGAAAGGGCCCTTTATGACCTTCGCCGATGGCAAGCCTTCACCGGCGATCCAGGTGCAGCACCTATAGAAAAGTGACTATTTCTCTTTACTCACGGGCCCCAAGTGTGGACCCAGGGGCATCGGCGCTGTATGGACGCGTCCTCGCCCCCGTACGGATGTGATAAACTAGGGGTTTCCGAAAGCCGCGAATGAACGCGACCTTTCGGAAGGGGCAACCCTTTTTGGGGCTTATTCGGAGCCCATTTGGAGACCTATGAGCGACGAAACGCAGGAAAAATCTCAAGGCGCGCGGCGCCCCCTGACTCTGAAGAAAACGGAGACGGGCGCGGTAAAGCAGAGCTTTCCCCACGGCAAAACCAAAACGGTGGTCGTGGAGAAGAAGCGCCGTGTTCGCGCGCCGGGTGAAGGCCCAGCGGCGGGCGCCTCTGCGTCTCCAAAAGTAGTGACGAAGAAGGCAGCCACCAAGAAAGTGGCTCCAGCCGCGTCAGGCACGGCGGAAGCCAAGCCCAAGGGCCGGCCTAAAGTCCTGCGTCAGCTATCAGACGCTGAGCAGAAAAAACGCGCTCAGGCCCTCGCCATTGCCAAAAAGGCGGCCGAGGAAAAAGCCAAGCGCGAGGCCGCGGAACGGGCCGACCGTGAGCGCCGGGAAGCCGAGGAAAAAGCACGCCTAGAGGCCGCGCGGAAAGCCCAGCAGGAAGAAGAAGAAAAGCGCGCCAAGGAGGCCGAGGCCCGCAAGAAAGCTGAGGAAGAGGCGCAAAAGGCTCTCGAAGCCGAAGAGGCAGAGCGCAAGCGTCGCCAAGAAGCCAAAGCAAAAGGATTGTCCTCCGCCAGCGGCACGAAGGACAGCGACAAAGAAAAAGCAGCGTTTGCCAGCGACGAAGACAACCCGTTGTCCGCCCTTGGAGGCCGCATCAAGCAAAAGCGGAACTTTGGCGCGAACAATGAAAGCAAAGGCAAAGAGGCGCCCAAGCGCCGGACAGGCCGCCTGACCATTGCCAAAGCCCTCGAAGATGATGAGCGCCAGCGCTCCCTCGCTTCGGTGCGCCGTGCCCGCGAAAGAGAAAAGCAGGCCCGGGCCAAACGCGGCTCAGCCGACGCCAAGCAAGTCCGCGAAGTGGTGATCCCCGAGATCATCACCGTCCAGGAACTCGCAAAACGGATGGGCATGCGATCCACTGAACTCATCCGGGAACTGATGAAGCAGGGCCAGATGGTCCAGGCCAACGCCTCCCTTGATGCGGATACCGCGCAGCTTATTGCCGAAGATCTCGGTCACACCGTCAAACGGGTTTCCGATGCGGATGTGGAAGAGGGGCTGATTGCCGAAGATGCGTCGGACGCAGACCTTACCGCGCGGCCACCCGTGGTCACGATTATGGGTCATGTGGACCACGGAAAGACCTCCCTCCTGGATGCCATCCGTTCGGCGAATGTGGTGTCGGGGGAAGCGGGCGGGATCACCCAGCATATCGGCGCATACCAAGTCAAAGCACCCGACGGCAGCCTGATCAGCTTCCTCGACACGCCAGGCCACGCGGCCTTTACCGCTATGCGCGCCCGCGGCGCGACGGTGACGGACATTGTCATCATTGTGGTGGCAGCCGACGATGGCGTCATGCCTCAAACCATTGAGAGCATTAACCACGCCAAGGCGGCAGGTGTGCCGATCATTGTAGCGATCAACAAAATTGACAAGCCCGGCGTTGATCCAACCCGGGTGAAGACCGACCTTCTCCAACATGAACTCCAGGTGGAGAGCATGGGCGGTGAGGTGCAAGATGTTGAGGTTTCGGCCCTTAAGAAAATCAATATTGAAGGCCTCCTCGAAGCCATTCAGTTGCAATCGGAGCTGCTGGAACTCAAAGCCGACAAAAACCGTCAGCCCTTTGGCACGGTTGTTGAGGCTCAACTCGACAAAGGTCGGGGGCCCGTGGCCACTTTCCTCGTTCAAGGCGGAACACTCAAACGCGGCGATGTGATCGTCGCTGGCTCAGAATGGGGTAAGGTACGGGCACTGATCAACGACCAGGGCAAACAAGTAAAAGAGGCCGTGCCCGCACAACCGGTGGAGCTTTTGGGTCTTAACGGTGTGCCCGATCCCGGCGAGCAATTCGCTGTGGTGGACTCAGAAGCGCGCGCTCGCGAGGTCGCTGAATATCGTCAGCGCACCAAGCGGGAGAAGGCGAACGCCGCCACCTCTGGTACATCGCTCGAACAGATGATGGCCCAGCTTCAAGATGCTGAGATCAAAGATCTACCGCTTGTCATCAAGGCTGACGTGCAGGGCTCAGTGGAAGCGATTGTTGGGGCCCTGACAAAGATGTCCAACAAAGAGGTACGTGTCCGCGTCCTTCATACCGGTGTCGGGGCGATCTCCGAAAGCGATGTGATCCTCGCCGAGGCGTCGAACGCGCCAGTTGTCGGATTTAATGTCCGCGCCAATAAGCAGGCTCGGGATCAGTCCGAGAAGTCTGGCGTTGAAGTTCGCTATTACTCCGTGATCTACGACCTTATTGACGACATCAAAGGCACTCTCACGGGGATGCTGGATCCCGAATTGCGGGAGACCTTCCTTGGCAATGCTGAGATTTTGGAAGTCTTCAACATCTCCAAATTGGGCAAAGTGGCGGGGTGTCGCGTCACCGAAGGTCAGGTCAAGCGCGGCTCGAAAGTCCGCCTCCTGCGCGATAATGTCGTGATCCACGAGGGCGAGCTTAGCCAACTCAAACGCTTTAAGGATGACGTCAATGACGTCCCGGCGGGCCAGGAGTGCGGCATGAGCTTTGCCAATTATGACGACCTCAAAGTTGGCGATGTCATCGAATGCTTTGACGTTGAAAAGATCGAACGGACGTTGGAGAGCGTGGCTTAGCAACGCTCTTCTCGTCATCATCACCGCGGGCCCTTAGCGGCACAAAATGATGCGCCTCAGACGGGTGGTCCTTTCTCTTTTGAACAAGAATTGCGCCCTATTCCCAAGTTGGGTATGAGGCCTCTCATTGCCGCTTTAGCTCAGTTGGTAGAGCAACGCATTCGTAATGCGTAGGTCACGTGTTCGAGTCACGTAAGCGGCACCATTTTTGTTTGGCCTACCGCTTCGCTACTTGAGGCCGATGGGTTCAAGTTAACTTCGTCAACTCGCACCATTCGTAACCGGTTTTGCGCAGCAAAATTGAAAGGTCCGGGGGGCCTTTCAAAGCTGAAGAATGCCCCGGCAGAGGCTTCTCTTGCCTCGCGGCGTGTGGCGCCTCCGATGGGGCGGGCTGACCGCCCGACGCCCAGTCGGGTGTTTGATCAGTGCTCAAGGCAACTTCCTCAAACCACACCATCTTTGTTTTGTCGCGCAGCTTATGCGGATAACCGGAACCACCCCCGGAGCGGGGTCCGGAGCAAGCTTTATCCGCAATGCTCTCTACGCCCCTTTATCGTCAGCGTCTTCCTTTGCCTTCTTGGCTTTCTTAGCCGCCTTTTTCTCGGCCTTCCGCGCAGCCTCTTCTGCTTCGCCGGTGGTCTCCTCGGACGCCTCCTCAACCGGCGCCGTCGGCGGAGCAGGCGTTGCCGCATCGTGGATGGTTGTGGACGGCGCAGGCGTAGACGGTGTCAGCCCCGCCTCGAACCCATCATCGGTGGCCCGCGCTCCCTGTTGAAGATGGTCATCAATGGACAGGATGGCCATCACCAGTTCAGCCACCACCCGTAGCACCAATATTGAAATCAAGAATTTAAAGGGTACCAGGAGGAATTGTCCAAGCCGAAACCCGCCAAACAAAAAACCAACCATGTCATAGAGGCTGAGCACCACTAAATAGAAAAGCGCGACATAATAGGCGAACTTGACCAGCCCCCGGCCCAGATGCTCTTCGAAACTCAAAAACCGGCCGATTAACTCCGTCATGGGGCTCTCCTCTTGCACGCCAAGCTATACCGTCTTTTGGCGGTCTGGCAGGGAAGATCAAGAGCAGTCCCGCCAGGAACAGAAAGGGCCGCCGCTCATCCCGGCGTGAGGCGGGAATCTGCAGATGCGAGAATAACAGATCCCCACTTTCGTGGGGATGAGCGGATGGTAAGGACGTTTAGAAGATCTTTTACGACGCCTTATCAAAACCAACCTATAAGAAGTTTTACGTCCGCTGGCGGACTTTCACCATGGCGTTTGCGCAGGCGACCAGGACCTCGCGGTCAGTGGGATCAAGAACCGCAAAAGCTGCCAAGAGGCGGTCCTGCGCAATATCAGTTTTCTCGCCCTCTTCCACGCCAAGTAAGATATTCGGTGTGGTTTGAAGCACTTCAGCAAGCCGACCGAGGGTAGCCAAGTCGGGTTCACTCCGACCAGACGTGTAGTTCGCATATCGTGTTTCGCCTAGGCCTGCTCGACGAGCGACCTCAGCATTCGAAAGACTCAAGTCACTCGCTCGTTTCCGTAATCGGTCTGGCAATGTCTCCATTCCCGCAAACTGCGACGCACCGATGGGACTAGCCATTCACAATTAAGCATCATATATATTCACATATTGTGAATATATATACTCAGCTCATCGACCTATCCGCCCACAACTTGATCATGGGCGCTTGGATTTTTATGATCTTTGTTTTCCCAAGAAGGGCCATCCGCATCAGAGAGATTTTACGAAACCTGCTCAGCACGAAGAAATGATTCCCGTCCCCTTCGGCTTATCAGATCGCGAGCATTGGGTCCCGTACTTCCCCCTGATCCCCGCCAGCGCGAGAATGAGCAGAGAGGCAGCGATTTGAATGAAACGCCTAGAGCAAACTGCCTTAACTTTGCGTCACAAGTTTGCTCTAGATTCTTTGTTTGTCGCGTCGCGAAATGCCAAAACCGATTCTCGCCCTCCGCCGGCGCGGAGGGCATGCTTCTGGCGCGACGCTCTAATGCGCTTCGTCCCAGTTGGCCCCCACACCCGCTTCCACCACCAGGGGGATAGACAGATCGACCGCCGGCAGGGCGGCTTTTTCCATCACCTCTTTCAGAAGAGCACAGGTCGCCTTCGCTTCTACCTTGGGGCATTCAAGCACCAATTCATCATGCACTTGGAGGAGCATTTTCGCTTTAAGGCCTTCATCTTTCAGGGCTTGGGGCACACGGATCATCGCCCGCTTGACCACATCGGCCGCTGACCCTTGAATGGGCGCATTGATGGCTTGGCGTTCGGCAAAGCCTCGCTGGGCATGGTTTTTCGCATTGATATTGGGGGTGTGGGATCGCCGCCCAAACAATGTCGTTACATAACCCTGCTCTTTTGCTTGGGCGACTGTTTCATCCATATACGCCTTAATGCCAGGGAACTTTTTGAAATAGTCTTTGATATATTGGCTGGCTTCCCCCCGCGGAATCCCCTGCTGTCGGGCCTGACCATAGGCGGAGATGCCGTAAATGATGCCTAAGTTGATCGCCTTCGCATTCCGGCGGACCATGGGATCCATCCCCTCCATCGGTACACCGAACACTTCCGAAGCGGTCATGGCGTGAATATCTTGACCCTCCCGGAAGGCAGCTCGAAGGGGCTCAATTCGGGCAATATGCGCCAACAATCGTAGCTCAATCTGACTATAGTCCGCGGAAATAAGGACATTCCCCTTCTCCGGAATGAACGCCGTCCGAATCTTTCGTCCATCTTCCGTCCGAATGGGGATGTTTTGGAGGTTCGGGTCATTCGACGATAATCGCCCTGTCGTTGTGGCCGCCAAGGAAAAGGACGTATGCACCCGGCCTGTATCGGGATGAATGGCCTCAATTAAAGCATCCGTGTAGGTGCTTTTCAGCTTTTGCATGGAGCGATAGCCGAGGATTTCCTGAGCGACGGGGACACCCTCTGCCGCCAACCCCTCCAGCACATCAGCATCCGTCGACCAGGCACCGGTTTTTGTCTTTTTACCGCCTTCAAGGCCAAGCTTGCCAAACAGGATCTCGCCAATTTGTTTGGGGGACCCAAGGTTGAAACTCTCCCCTGCCGCCTCATGGGCCGCCGCCTCGTGCCCCGCCATGCGCTGGGCAAATTCTGCCGACAGCTGGGACAGGCGGGTGCGATCCACCTTCACCCCCGCCTCTTCCATGTCTTTAATCACAGACACGATTGGCCGATCGAGGGTTTCATATACGGTGGCCACCTGCTGCGCCCGTAGGCGAGGCTTCAGCACCTCGTACAGGCGAAGGGTGATATCCGCATCCTCAGCCGCATAGGGTGCGGCGTCCTTGATGGGGATCTGATCGAAAGTCTTGGCTTTTTTTCCCGTCCCCGCGATCTCTTTAAAGGCGATAGGCGTATGGCCGAGATGCCGCTCGGACAGCTCATCCATACCATGATTATGGCTACCCGCGTCGGCGGCATAGGACATCAGCATGGTGTCGTCATAGCTGACAATTTCTAAATCGTGGGCCGATAGGATGAGGGCGTCATATTTGAGGTTCTGCCCGATCTTGAGAACCGAAGGGTCGGCCAACACGGGGCGGAGGAGATCTACCGCTGTCTGAAGATCCATCTGGCGGGACACATCCTCATCATCCAGGTCCAAGCCATCAGCCCCGTGAGTTAGCGGGACATAAGCACCGTAGCCCGCCTTGGTGGCAAGGCAAACGCCCACCAGCCGTGCGCGCATCGCGTTCAGGCTGTTGGTCTCCGTATCAATAGCGAGAATGCCCCCATCCTGGGCTTCGTCCAAAATCTCTTCAAGGCGAGCGGGGTCATAGACGATCTCCCGCACCTCCTCCGCGGTAACGGAGGCCTTTGGCTTCGCTGAACCCTTGTCATCAAGGCCCCCCGCCTCCCGCACCCGGCGGGTGAGCGTGGTGAACTCCATCTCCTCTAAAAACGCCACCAGCTGGCTATGATCAAAAGGGGTTACCCCAAAGCTGGCCGGATCGTCAGGAACGGGGACATGTTGGTCGAGCGTCACCAACTGCCGAGACATGAATATATCGTCCTGACACGTTTCTAAGGTTTCGCGCCGCTTCTTTTGCTTGATCTCATCCGTACGCTCCAGCAACGCATCAAGGGTCCCGAAGGTTTCCAGTAATTGTTGTGCCGTTTTCGGCCCGATTCCTGGCGCGCCGGGAATATTATCGGTGCTATCCCCCATCAACGCCTGCAGGTCGATCATCTTGTCAGGGGTCACCCCAAACTTCTCGATCACCGCGTCGGTGTCGATGATCTTATTCTTCATGGGATCGAACATCACCACCTTGTCCGTCACCAATTGGGTAAGATCCTTATCAGACGAGACAATGACGGTCTCCGCCCCCGCCTCTTCGGCAAGGCGGGCGTGGGTCGCCATAATGTCGTCAGCCTCGAACCCCACTTGTTCAAGGCACGGCAACCCAAACGCCCGGGTCGCGTCACGAATAATGGGAAACTGAGGAACAAGATCCTCCGGCGGCGCACCGCGGTTCGCCTTATACTCAGAGTAGATCTCATTACGGAACGTATCGCCCTTGTGATCGAACACCACGGCAAAATGGGTGGGGACACCAATCTCGGTCTGGGCCGCATCCTGGGCGTCCGTCAAAAGCTTCCACAGCATGTTGCAGAAACCAGAGATGGCACCCACAGGCGCGCCATCGGACTTACGGGTTAGCGCCGGCAGAGCGTGATAAGCCCTGAAAATATAGGCAGATCCATCAACGAGGTAGAGGCGGCTATCGGCGCCAAGGGGGGTGTTCTGAGGCATGAGCGCCTCATACACCCAACCGGACCTAGAACGCCATGGGGTTGCCTAGGCCGCCCGCTGCGCCTTCCCGCTGGCAAGAAAGGCCTTTTCTGCTTTCACACTGAAACGGTCGCGAATAAAGCCCGCGAGCTTGGGCTGAATGATATTCCGCCACCGAGAGCCATTAAAGACACCATAGTGGCCAGCACCCTCTTGGATATAATCCTCTTGATCCTTATCCGGAATGCCGGTGCAAATATCGTGGGCAGCTTGGGTTTGTCCGATACCGGAAATATCATCAAGCTCTCCCTCAACCGTTAGGAGTCCCGTTTTTTTGATCACCGACGGATCAACGATGGCCCCCCTATGGGTGAAGAGCCCGCGCGGTAGCAGATATTCCTGAAACACATCATGAATGGTTTGGAGATAAAACTCCGATGTCATATCGCAGACGGAAAGATATTCGTCATAAAACCGTTCATGCTTAGATGCTGAATCCGTATCCCCACGAATGAGATTTTCGAAATAATCCCAATGCGCGTTGACATGACGCTCAGCATTCATCGACATGAAGCTATAGAGCTGGAGGAAGCCAGGATAGACCCGCCGCGTGACCCCGGCATAGGGCGCCGGGACGGTTTGAATCATATTCCTTTCAAACCACTCAAACGCCCGTTGCTCGGCAAGAAGATTGGTTACCGTAGGGCTTTTCCGCGCATCAATGGGGCTACCCATAAATGTCATGGAATGAGGTGTGGACGGATGATCAGCAGCGGCCATCACCGCCACCGCAGCCAGCAAAGCAGGGCCCGGCTGGCACACTGCGACCGTGTGGGCGCTTGGTCCAATGAACTCAATGAATTCAATGAGATAGTCGATATAATCGTTCAGGTCGAACCGCCCAAAAAGAACGGGCACATTCCGCGCATCAGCCCAGTCAGTGATATAGACATCATGGTCCGGCAACATAGCCTGGACGGTGCCGCGTAAAAGGGTGGCGTAATGCCCCGACATTGGCGCAACAATCAGCACACGGGGGTCGGGATCCTTGCCCCGTGCCGCCTTTAACGCCGCTTCGTCACGGTTAAAACGGATAAGGCTCCCAAAAGGCTTTTCCAGCACGGTTTCAACCGTAACGGGCACCGATGTTCCATTGATTTCCGTTGAGGGCAATTGCCATTCAGGCTTCCCATACCGCCGCGTCACCGCCTCATACACCCGCATAGAGGCATTATTCGCACGCGATACCCAGCTGTCCTTAGCCGGATTAAGGGGTGAATCGTAATAATCCGCCGCCGCCTTCGCCGCGGCGCGGAAAGGGGCAGCCGCCAGATGGCTTAGCTCATAGGCCGTATACAACATCGGGCAGATCCTCTTGCTTATGATGGCGGCACGATACCCCGCCCCATGCATCTATTGTGCACTGCAAACGTGACTTTCTTCTTTATGAAATAGTACGTTGTGCCCAAGGTAAAGGCAGACAATGAGGGAAAATCTCAAAAGAGATCAAAAAACCCGCCGTTTGATGATGGCTGCCACATCCTCTGGAGGCAAATTATCCTTTAATGCCACTATAGGGGTGCCCCCTGCATCGGTAAGAAAAAACATCGACTGATGGTCCATTGTGTACCCCATGGCACTGTCCGGCAGGGGCATTTCCTGGGCGAAGATATTCATCGCGTCCCGTGCCGCCGCCAGCGCCTCCTCACTGCCCGTCAGCCCCAAAATGCGTGAATCATAGGCCAGATGATCAGATAGGCGTTGAGGGTCATCCCGCTTGGGATCCACTGTGATGAAGAGGGGCTGAACCTTCTCGGCATCCTTATCCAATCGATCAAGACTGGCGGTCATCGTGCCCAAAGCCGCCGGACAAACATCTGGGCAGCTGGTAAACCCAAAATAAATAAGCATCGGTTTGCCCTCGAAACGTTCATCAGTGGCGGCCTCCCCATGGTGATCAATGAGATCGAAATCAGCGTCGAAAAGGCTGTTAAGCGCCATTTCCCCCGCGGCTGGCCGATCCGCCGCGCCCTGCTCACAGGCCCCAAGGCCCAGACCAACGAGCGAAAGACAAAGCGCCGTTAACCATGATCGCATGATGCTGCTCCTCACTGCCATTTGCCGCACAATGTTGCGGCCATTTTGGGTATAAGGGAGCCACCATGGACACTGTAAACCCCTATTTGATGGATCAGGCATCGCAGAAGCGCGTCATTCGGGTGCGCACCCTTGTGCATTTGAGATGGTTCGCCATTGCCGGTCAGTTGATCGTCACCTTCGGTGTGCGGTTGGGGCTCGGCTACGAACTGCCGATTGGGCCCATCCTCGCCGTGGTGGCCGTGGCGATGTGGGCCAATGTTTACACCCTCTTTAAGTCGAACCTCACCCGGCCTTTAAGACCCTATGAGCTGGTGCGGCACCTTTGTTTCGATACGCTTCAGATTGCCACGATCCTTTGTCTAACTGGCGGGATTCAGAACCCGTTTTCCGTGTGGCTCGTCTTACCAGCGATGCTGGCCGCGGCCTCCCTACCGCCGCGAAAGGCGCTGATGGTGGTTGCTGTCGTCGTTTCGGCGATAACGGCTATTTCACTCTTCCATCAGCCCCTCCCGTGGCAAGAGGCGGAGGGCTATGATCGTCCTGCCATTTACGACCTTGGTACCTGGCTGGCCCTAATGCTGTGCGTTGGGTTCACCGCCCTTTACGCCTACCAGGTGGCGGCTGAGCAATCTAAGCTCAGCACCGCCCTCCAGACCACTCAAAAGGTCCTGGCGCGGGAGGAGCGGCTCACCGCCCTTGGTGGGCTTGCCGCCGCCGCCGCCCACGAGCTGGGCACCCCATTAGGGACCATCCAGGTGACAGCGCGGGAGATGGAACGGGAACTTCCCGAGGGGCCCTTAAAGGAAGACGCTCAACTGCTTATTTCGCAAACGCAACGATGCCAATCGATCCTCCGCCGGTTGTCCAACTCCGGCGACAATCCCGACGCCCAGCACAGCGTCATGTCGCTTGATGATATTATGCGGGAGGCGGCCAAACCCTTTCTGGAGCAAGGCACGCCGCGGGTGGAATTCGTCTTTGACCCCGATAGTGAGGGCCCCACGCCGGACCATCTACAGCGCATGCCGGAGGTCATCTATTCCCTGCGCACCCTTATCGAAAATGGCGTCAAATATGCCGCCACCACCGTCAGACTTTCAGCGAAATGGGATGAGCGGTCGGTGGCCATCATGGTGGAGGACGATGGCGAAGGCTTCCCCGCAGAAGTGCTGAGCCGTCTTGGCGAACCCTTCCCCCGTAGCGAGATGATGAAGAAATCCTCTCGCAAGCCCGGACTCGGGCTGGGCTTCTTCATCGCCAAGACACTGCTTCAGCGAACGGGTGCCACCATCTCCTTCGGCAATGGGCGGCGACTATCTGGCGCATGGGTAGAACTCAGCTGGCCAGTCGCCAATCTCCGCGCAACACCTATATCTATAAGACAGGAGGCGGATGCGAAGCCCGCCGAAGCAACGATTGTTTGACCTATGAACCAAGCCGCAGCCGATACCGATATCACCAACCGCAATTTGCCCGACGATACCACTTGCCTCATCTTGGATGACGACATGCCCTTTCGCACCCGCCTGGGCCGAGCAATGGAAAAGCGCGGGTTTACCCCCCTCCTCGCGGAAAGCGTGAGCGAAGCCACCCAAATTATTGGCTCCCAACCGCCTGCCTTTGCCGTGGTCGATTTACGCCTAGAGGACGGCGATGGCATTGAAGTGGTGAACCGTCTTCATGAACGACGTCCGGACGCAAGGGCCGTCATCCTGACCGGCTATGGGAATATCACCACCGCCGTTGCCGCTGTGAAGGCCGGCGCCATCGACTATCTCGCCAAGCCCGCTGACGCGGATGATGTGGAAAAGGCGCTCCTCGCCTCCCCGGGCGCGCTACCCGAACCGCCTGAGAACCCGATGTCCGCTGACCGCGTGCGGTGGGAGCATATCCAGCGGGTCTATGAGCTGTGCAATCACAATGTCTCTGAAACCGCTCGACGGCTGGGCATGCACAGGCGCACTCTTCAACGGATCCTTGCCAAGCGAGCGCCGATGTAGGGTTCGCTAGACGCCCCATTGCGGCTTCCTGGCGACCTTTAAGGGTATATCCATCCTCTCATGCGTCAATAGGACGCTATGTAAAGACTGTCAGGGCTAGGGGCCTTCATTTCTTACGTGTGGCGTACCTTGGGAATGGTGATGAGTATGGGTCGTTTCATTGAGGGCCTTCGAAATCGGGTCAGAAATCAGGCGTTCTTTCGCTTTTTAGGATATGGCTTCTTTGGCGTCGGTGCGATTGGCACGGTCCTGCCGCTCCTGCCCACCACGGGATTTTGGATCCTAGCGGTATGGTGCCTGGCAAAAAGTGATGACCCATTGGCCCAGGCTCTGCTCGATCATCCGAAATTTGGGCCCAGCCTCCGGGACTGGTTTGACCATGGCGCTATCTGCCGAACGGGAAAGCTATTCGCTGTGGGGGGGATGATTGCCTCCTTCGTGGCCATTGTTCTTTTTGCCAGCCTGTCGGCTTCCCTCCTAACGGTCATCGGTGTGTCGCTTGCGATCGTCAGCGCGTGGCTCGTCACCCGCCCCAACCCCGAAGATGTGGTCGCCCGTCTTCCCGCTCACACTGCCCAAAATGTCGGCGGTCAGTGAGCGCCGGCTACGGGCCAAATCGTTCCAATCAATAATGAGCCGACGCGAAACGCCGATGCCCAATAGCCTCAGATGATTTCGGTTAGGCAGCCAAAGCGCCAACCCCACCAAACCTCGCTCAACCCCTGACCCTCGCCCCGCGAGGGCATCTCGATCCTGTGACTTTTTCTCCTCACAGGCCGCAAGAATGAGGTTTTGAGCATGAAAACATCACTATCCATTTTCATTCGCACCCTTTGGGCATGCTATTCTCATAATAGTATGCCACAATGATCTAACGTAGCAGAATAACGGGGCACTCAAATGAAATGTCTTGCGATCACCACATCCGCCATAAGCCTTTTTGCAACAGGGGCTTTGGCGCAGGAAACGCCAGTATCCAACGAAGAAACCGAAACCATCGTCGTCACCAGCTTTGGCCGCGATTATCTTGCCAATAAGGGGCAAACATCCGCTGTCGGATTGGATCTCACCCAGCTTGAAACACCCGCGGCGATCAGCGTCATTTCCCAGGATTTGCTCAAAGACCAGCAAGTCAATAATGTAGATGATGCGCTGCGAAATGTGGCGGGGGTCACCAAATTCAAAACCGGCAATGGCGGAGAAGAGAAGTTCTCCATTCGCGGCTTTGATGCCTCCCAATCCATCTACAAGGACGGGGCCCGCATTAACAACGCAAACAATGCCTCAAATATTCCGTCTACAGAAACAGCGAACTTAGAACGCATTGAGGTGCTCAAAGGCCCATCGGCCCTTCTATACGGACAGGGGCAACCTGGCGGCATTATCAACTACATCACCAAGAAACCCGAGCTAGCACGATCCACCTCCCTTGAATTTATAGGCGGTAGCTTTGATTTTTATAAATTCGAAGGCGATACCACTGGCGCCGTTCCAGGGACGAATGAACAATTGGCCTACCGTCTTGTCGTTGCCTATGAAGATTCAGAGAGCTTCCGCAACGAAGTCGCCCGGGAACGGCTATTGGTAAACCCCACCCTAGCCTGGTCACCCAATGAGCGTTTCAATTTGCTGCTCGGATACGAATATATTGATGACAATTATACCCAAGACCGCGGCCAAGTCCTCGATGGCAATGCAATTGACGGATACAGATATTCCAACCGTCAAGATGAGGAACAGTTCTTTGGCATCCCAGGCTGGAACGAGAACAGCACGACTGAATCTACCCGCTTTTATGCTATCGCGAATGCCCAAGTCACAGATTTTTGGCGCGTTGAAGCTATCTATTCGCAAACAGAGAATGATAAAACCAATTTCGATAGCTCACAAACCTTTCTGAACTTCGCAGATGGAACAGTGATCGGTCCCATTGGGGGCGATCCGGGAGATGAGAACATTGTTGCAATCCAACCACGTAAATCCATTGGAACCGGCGAGACCAGCCAGGTTACGGTTCGGAATTTTCTCAACTTCACAGACGGTCTTGGCTTCGATCATGAAATTCTGGCCTCCTATACGTTCGAAGAATTCAAAACGGAATCAACGATTTTCAGAGGTCGTCAGAATGTTGAGTATAATATTGCCACCGGCGAGTATTCAACCAATCTGTCGGCTATCGACACAACGGATCCCACATTTGTGCAGCCAACATCTACGATCGGCTTCATTCTCCAAGATCGGGGTTCTGATCTACGTCAAGACTTTGAAGAGCAGGGTTTTAACGTCCTTGATTATATCACCCTGAACGACCAATGGGCGGTGTTGATCGGCGGGCGATATTCTGAGTTTGAGAACGGCTTTGATGATTTCGAAGACGATAACTTCAGCTTACGGGGTGGGGTCGTTTACACACCGCTTGAAAATCTGTCCTTCTACGCATCATACTCTGAGGGCTATAGCCCTTCAGGCGGCTTCTTGGATCTAAACGACGAGCAGGTCGATCCAGAAACTTCTGTCTCCTACGAGGCCGGAGCAAAACTCGCTCTGCGTGACGAGCGGCTTTTGATCACCACCGCCATTTTCAGTGTCACCGAAGAAGGAACTCCATTCATCGTCAACCCGTTTGATGAGGAAGGAAACTTAACACCAAGTACAGAGCTTCGTTTTGATAATATCGGTGAAATTGAAACCAGTGGGTTTGAGATCGAGATTGTCGGGCAGCTAACGGATGATTGGCGGGTGCAGGGCGGCTATTCTTACCAGGACAATGAAATCACTAAGGGGGCGGTGGACCCAAGCGATACGACGTTCACACCAGGCAATACGCTCCCCGGTATTGCTGAGAATAGCTTTAATGTGTTCACCTTTTACGAGGTACCCGTGGCCGACGGCGATCTGGGGATCGGCGGGGGCCTGTTCTACCAAGATGAAGTATTCATATCGACGGCGAACGAGGGCACCTACCAGGAATGGGCGCAAGTCGACCTGGCAAGTTATTACAAGCGCGAGAATTGGAAGCTACAGCTGAACATATCGAACCTATTCGATGAACAGTACCGCCAAGCTCAAGCAGGCACCACAAGCGATCCAGCTGCCGCCATCCGCGTGGGCACCGCCGCCCCACGTAAAGTCATCGCGTCTTTCGCGGTGGAGTTTTAGACCGCCATCACGATCATGCCTCACCGTTGATGGCATTGCGGCATGATCCTACCCCCATGGACCCTTGCGTCCCGTATCAGCCACGGCTTCTCGGGACACTGACTGGCCCCATTCATCTGCAAGCTGAACAAGGCGGTCAATACGGTTCTGGGTACCGGGATGGGTGGAGAAGAGGTTATCCGCCCCCCGGCCCGATAAGGGATTGATGATCATCATCTGACCCGTGGCTGGATGACGTTCCGCTGTCGGATTTTCAATGCGCGCAGCGCCGTTGGCAATCTTTGCCAATGCGGATGCCAGCCATAGGGGCTGACCACAAATTTCTGCCCCGATGCGGTCCGCCTCATACTCCCGGGTTCGGCTGATCGCCATTTGCACAAGGCTCGCCGCAAGCGGCGCGAGAATCATGATGGCCAGCGTCTGGACAAGACCCATCGCGCCATTATTTCGGTTCCCCCCGAAGAACATGGCGAAGTTAGCGAGAGCCGTAATCGCCCCCGCAAGCGTGGCTGTTACCGTCATCGTCAATGTGTCCCGATTGCGCACATGGGCCAGCTCATGGGCCATCACCCCAAGCACCTCTTCCTCGCTTAACATCGATAGAAGACCCGTCGTGGCCGCTACCGCTGCGTTGTCAGGGTTTCGGCCCGTGGCGAAAGCGTTGGGTTGCGGATTGTCGATGATGTAAATCTTCGGCACTGGCATGTCCGCCCGGGCCGCCAGGCCGATCACGCCCTCCGCGTAGCGGCGCACCCTTGGGTCTGCGCTATTGGGGTCCACCTCCGTCGCCTTATACATCCGCAAGACGATTTTATCGGCGTTCCAATAGCTGAAAACATTCATAATGCCGGCGAAACCAAGGGCGATGAGCATCCCCGCCTGACCACCAAGAAGCAGGCCCACCACCCCAAAAAGGGCGGTCATGCCCGCAATTAAGGCCCCCGTTCGCATCATAGCGGTCATTTCTGTCTCATCGTCCTTTTGCTTAAAGTGCCTATTTTATAGAAGTAAGCATATCGGTTCGGACTTCTATAGGATGAAGGCCCCGCAAGACGGACTGTCACCATGACGAATTTGCAAGACTCCCCCTCCCCTGAAGAAGACGGCGCCGATGCACAGGACCCCGTCCCGACGACCGAGGACGGCATCCCCCTCAAGGTGAACGGGCAGTGGTTGGACGAAACGCAGATTGCCGCCCTACGGGAGGCGCGGGACCGCCGCGAGCAAGAGGCAGCCGCCCAGGCGCCTAAAGAAGTCGGGGGCGCCGCTCGGGACACCGATCCCACTCGGTTTGGCGATTGGGAAAAGGACGGTCGCGCGGTCGACTTCAGTTAAGGATCCCCCACCATTAGGGCTGGCCGACCAGCGCCGATAGAGGCAAATAGCCCTCAGCGACCTTTGACCTTGTAAGACCGGCATGCTCTTTGCTGGTGCATTGGTGTTTGAAACAACCCGTATGGTGGCGATGCAGTCCCAAAATCCTTACTGTCGCGATGTGATCGGCCTTCTTGGCCTTCCCATTGATCTTATTGACCTGGAGACGACGCGCCAATGGGCGACGGACGCCGCTGGTACAGATCGGCGTCACTGGCTCAGTACTGTCAATCTCGACTGGGTCGTGATGGCGCGAGAAGATCCTAGTTTTCGTGCAACCGTGCTTCGGTCGGACTTGGTAACGGCGGACGGCGCCCCTCTTGTTAAGCTCGCTGACCTTATGGGGGTCCCTTTGCCGGAGCGGGTCACAGGATCAGACCTTTTTGGGAGCTTTGAGGATAAAGGCGATCCAGCTCAGCCATTGAGAGTCTACTTTTTTGGGGGCCGCGATACCTCCGCAGAAGACGCCAGCCGTGCTTTTCCGCAAGGGAAAAGTGGCGTTCTGGGGGTCGGCGGTGTGAACCCCGGCTATGGCGATCTTGACGCCTTAAGCCGTGATGACCTCATCAGCGATATTAATGCTGCTGAGCCGGACCTCCTTATTGTAGCCCTCGGCGCAGCGCGGGCACAGCAATGGCTCAACAAGAACCGCGATCGCCTGAATGTCCCCGTGATCGCCGCTCTTGGGGCCGTAGTGGATTTCGCGGCCGGCTCAATCGCAAGGGCGCCTAAAGCCATGCAGTCCGCCCATCTCGAATGGGCGTGGCGTATTGGCCAAGACCCCGCCCTTTGGAAACGCTATGCCAAAGATGCCCTCTTCCTCCCCAGATTGGTGTCGGATGCCCTTACCGTCCGACGCGCCTTGAAAACACAGAACGAAGCGGACCTAAAAGTTCCGGGCGAAATATCTCTCTTGGGCGACACATTAACCCTGTCAGGCGACCTGCGCGGCAAGGACGCCGCCCAATCGCTGGCAGAGGCCCTCTTTACGGCGCAAACAAAAGGGCACCCGCTTACCGTCAGCCTTACAGATACGGCGCTTATTGACTTGCAGTGCGTGGGTATCTTCCTCCTCGCCCATCAACGATGGATGGACCGCTCCCTACCCTTTGATATGACAGGCGGGACAGCGTCCGCCAGAACACTTTTACACCTTAACCACTTGCCGCTATCGTCTCGCCGCATGGCCATCCATAAGGCGCAACGAAGCCACCATCCAAGCCAATCCATTCCCGCATAGTTTTGGGCAAAAGAGAGACCGTTTCCATGTTTAAACCATCACAGAAACGCCGCCTGCTGACCGCATCCCTGCTTGCAGTCGCCATGGTTTTGGCTGGGTGCCAAAGCAAAGAAGAAAAGGCCATCAAGTTTGCCGAAAGCGGACAGGCCTATATGGATGAAGGCGATTTTGAGCGTGCCACGCTGCAGTTCAACAACGCCCTTTTCCAAGACGGTACGAACCTTCAAGCCCTGCGTGGGGCCGCTTTTATCGCTGAGCGGCAGCAGAATTATGTTCGCCATGCTCGGATGCTGGTGCGGATTCTCGACCAGGTCCCCAACGATATCGATGCCAATAACGCCTTCGCGCGGGTGTCCCTTCTTGGCGGCCAAGGGGAGAAGGCCAAAGAGCATGCCGAACGGGTACTAGAACAAGAGCCAGAAAATGTCACCGCCCTCACCACCGTTGGCGCGGCCCTCGTCCTTGAGAACGACCTCGACGAGGCGACGGATATTCTACAGCGCGCCTTGGCGAAAGACCCGGATAATCCTGAGATCTTCAACCTTTTGGCTGCCGGCAGCATCCGATCCCAAGATTTTGAAGAAGCCATCGCTACGATTGAAGAAGGCATCGAGGCCGCCGACAATCCAGAAACGCTGCTCATCGTCAAACTTGTGCTCGCTGAGCGATTCCGCGGTCGGGAGGTCGTGATTGAGACGTTTAACGAACTTATTCGTCTGTCCCCCGAGAATGGGATCTATCGTCGCCGCCTTGCGGAATATTATCTTCTAAAAGACGGTGATCTGGAAACCGCGCGAAACGTCTATGCAGAAGCGCTGCCTTTCCTCGAAGAGAAAACGGAAGTCCTGACCCGGATTGTTGCGATTGACCGGCGCCTCAAAGGCGAACAGCAAGCAGAAGATACGCTGCAACAATACATTACCGCGAACCCAGACGATTCTGAACTGCGCTTCGCCTTGCCCGCCCTTTATTGTGATCGCGAGGAGTTTGATCGGTGCCGCAATGAGTTCAGCCGCCTGTCCGAACTTGAGGGACTGAGCGAAGAAGACCGAGTACGCGCCCTCAACGGCGTGGCTGATGTTTCCATGGCCGAACGGGACTTTGACGCCGCCCGCGTGGCCGCTGACAAAGTTCTGGAATTCGATGCGCGGGACCCCGACGCCCTTATCACCAAAGGTCAGTTGTCCCTCACCGAGGAAAATGCGGAAGAAGCGATCCAGTTCTTCCGGGAAGCCCTCAATGTCGACCCCGACAATACAGAAGGCATGGTGTACCTCGCCCTCGCCTATGAGCAGAGCGGGCAGGTCAAATTTGCCGATGCCCAGTTTGCACGCGCCATCGACCAAGCTGGCTACACTAAAGAGATTATCAACCAGTACCGGCCATTCCTTGTTCGGAACAATGAACAAGAACGGGCCGTCGAATTGCTACAGCGCTATCGCCGCAGCAATCCAAATGACCCCGATGCCGTCTTCCAAGATGCTGAAGCCTCTATCTTCGAGAACCGATATGACGATGCTGAGGAGGCCGCACGCCGCCTTCTTCTAATCCCTGAGTATGAGGACAGGGCCGAAGCAATGCTGGTCAGAGCCCTCCGTGGTCAGCAAAAATATGAGGAAGCCCTTCCCATTGCGGACTCTTTCCTCGCTCGCTCTCCGAATAACCGTCAAATGCTAGCCCTTCGCATCGATTTGCTCGAGCGGTTGGGACGCGATGCGGAAGCTAGAGCGAGCCTCACCGACCGGCTTCAGTCCGACACCGTGATTGACGATGATTATGCCATGCTGGGTGATATGGCGCGTCGCAATGATAACGCACCCGAGGCGCTTAATTATGCGCGTCGGGGTCTTGAAGTCTTCCCCGACGCGGAGAGCCTTTATATCCTTAGCTATCTGGCGGAAACCGACATGGGGAATAGAGACGCAGCCATCGCCGCCCTTTTGGAGGGGCGCAGCAAGGCGACCGAGACAGCGCGCATCCGGGGATATCTTTCAAACGAATATATCCGCGCGGGAGATTTCGAGTCCGCGATGGAGGCTCTCCAGTCATTGGAGGAAGACGGTCTTCTGACCAACCTCACCGCCAACAATTTGGCATCATTGCTCCTTGAGCGTCAGGAATATGACAAAGCGCTTGAGATTGCGACAAACTTTGAGGGGACCCAAAACCCCTACTTCGCCGATACACTTGGTTGGGCATATTTTAAGGCCGGCAACGTCGAGCAAGCGATGCGCTATATCCGCATTGCCTTGAACGGATTAGAGGATAATCCCGATGTCCTTTACCATGCCGCTTCGATTGACGCTGCTCAGGGCCGCATCGCCATCGCGCGGGAGCGGTTCTTAAAGGCTAAAGAACTTCATAACCCGTCAAGCCAAACACCCGTAGCAACCATTGACGATGCCATAGCGGATCTGCCGTCAGAAGAATAAGGGCTCGGCCCAATTGAAGGCGGCCCCCCGCTTTTCAAGGGGCTGCCTTTTCTTTAGGGACCCACCAACGGCAAAAATACTAACGGGGTCAACACGCTCGGGGTTAAAGGACCATTCATGTACGAAGCCCACTTCCACCTCGGGCGCAAACCGTTCGCAAGCCATCCAGAACCGGAAATGATGTACTGGGCCGAGGGCCATAAGATGGCTCGGACCATGCTGATTTACGGCCTTACAGCGACCAGCGGGATCGTGGTCATCACCGGTGAGATTGGCAGCGGGAAAACCACCCTGCTTAACCATATCCTGAGCCAGGACACGAGCGGGCACGTGCTTGGCCGCCTCAATGGCGCTGTGGGACTTGGAGAGGATGTTTGCGCCTGGGTGCTTTACGGTATGGGGATGGACCCCGGCGAGGCCTCCCCGACCCGGAACCTAAGCAGACTTCAGTCTTTTTTGTCCGAGCTTCATACCAAGCGCCGAAAGGCCGTCCTGTTTATCGACGAGGCACAACTTCTCTCCGAAGGCGTGATGGAAGAGCTGCGGCTCCTATCAGATATGCAAATGGGCGGACAACCGGTCCTACAATTGGTTTTACTGGGGCAGCCGGAACTGGCGCGTATTCTCAACCAGCCAATTCTGATGCAATTCCGGCAACGGATCGTTTCTCACTATCACTTAAAAGCGCTTTCCTCTGACGAAACCATCTCATACGTGGAAAGTCGTATCGCCCAGGCGGGCGGTCAAACCGACCTCTTCACCAAGGATGCCCTACGCAGCCTTCATGCGAGGACTGACGGCATTCCCCGGCGGATCAACATTTTATGTGATACAGCCTTCGTTTATGCGTTTGCCCATGGAGAAACCCGCATCACCCGGGACACATTAGACAAAGTGGTGGATGACCGCAGCCAACATGGGCTTTTAGAAATTGGGTAATACGGTCCTGATACAATGCTAGATGGAATGGGGACCAAGACGCCATGCACATCGCCTATCTCATCAATCAGTACCCCGCTGTTAGCCATACCTTTATCCGGCGAGAAGTCCTGGAACTGGAGCGCCAAGGCCACAAGGTCTCTCGTTATGCGTTGAGGGGAAGTCCATCGGCACTGCCTGACCCTATTGATCAAAGGGAGGCGGAGAAGACAAAAACCATCCTCGCCCAGTCAAAGGGCACTCTTGCCAAAGCGCTTCTCGCGGAGGCGCCACGACAGCTGGTCTCCCTCCTCCAGCTTATGCCTCACGTCTTTAGCGCAGGTCGCCGGTCTAAGCAGGGGGTGCTGAAACACCTCTTATACTTAGCCGAAGCTGTGGTTCTTACCCGCTGGTTACGAGAAGACCCACCGGATCATCTGCATGCGCATTTTGGGACGAACGCCGCCTTTATTGCCGGTATGGCGGCGAAATTGGCGAACATTCCTTTCAGCTTTACCGTCCACGGCCCCGAAGAGTTTGACGATCCTGTGGGTCTCAGCCTCCAAGAGAAGATCCACCGAGCCGCCTTTGTGGTGGCTATTTCATCCTTTGGACGAAGCCAGCTGATGCGTTGGGTCCCCGTCAACGAATGGGATAAAATTAAAGTGGTTCAATGCGGCCTCGACTTTGGCACAATCCCCGACCCTACACCCCTACCAGCGACCGGTCCCCTCATTTTTGTAGGTCGGTTTAGCGAACAAAAAGGTGTGCCTCTCCTCATCGAGGCAGCTAAACGTGTGAAAACCCGACGTGGTGCTATCCCCCTCACCATGGTTGGTGGGGGCGAGCTTATGGATGTTGTAAAGGCAAAGGTCACAGAATCAGGGTTGGCGGACGACGTGACTTTCCTGGGCTACCTGTCCTCCGCTGACGTCCAAAAAACTCTCGCTGGGGGTCGCGCCCTTGTCGTTCCGAGTTTTGCCGAGGGTCTACCCGTCGTGATCATGGAAGCGATGGCCGCTGGGCGGCCCGTCATCAGCACAGCAATTAATGGTATTCCTGAGCTCGTGAAAGATGGCACGAACGGACATCTCATCGTCGCAGGCGATGTCGACAACCTTGCGGATGCGATGGAAAGAGTTCTCGACACAGATGCCCAGACTCTTGAGACGATGGGGCGGGCTGGGCGACAAACGGTTAGACAAAGACACAATATTGTCATTGAGATGGAGAAATTCACCGCAATCATTGAAGAAGGGCTGATCCGATGATTAGTTTTTTTTCGCTTGGCCTTTGGGCACTAGCTCTTCTCCTCACAGTCCCTGCCCTTTTCCTCAGCTTAGAGATAGTCTTGGGCCTTCATACATTTAAGCAAGACGGTCACAGCTCCGCCGCGGATAGTGTTGACCTTAAAGGCCTACGTATTCTTATCCCCGCCCATAATGAGGGCGGGCAAATTCTAGATTTGTTAGACGATCTCACTGATCAAATCCCCCTCTCGCAAGTCTTAGTGGTGGCAGACAATTGCGATGATGATACGGCCCTCCTTGCAAGTAGCACTGGGGCAGCAGTCACCATCCGTATCGATACGGAGAAACGAGGTAAAGCCTACGCCCTTGCCCATGGGCGGCAGGTGTTAGGTGCAGGGGGTACACCGCCCGAGCACATTTTATTTCTCGACGCCGACTGTCGCGTAGAGCCAAACACCATCGCCGTCCTCATGGCGGCGTCTCGAGCCAGTGGCCATCCCGTTCAGGCTGACTATCGTATGGTGCCCCATACGGATGGTGTTGTAGGTCAAGGGCTAAGCGCCTTTGCTTTCTTTGTTATGAACAGCCTACGGCAGCGGGGTCTTAAGGCTCTTAACGCCCCAGCACGCATCACCGGGACGGGCATGCTCATCCCTTGGGCCGCCGTGGAAAAACTTCATCTTGATCATGGGAACCTCGCCGAAGACTTGGAAATGGGATTATCTTTTGCGGTGAACGGTACCCCGACCGAATTTGTACCCGAAGCACTTGTTACCTCGAGCCTTCCGCCGGCGGCGCGCCAGGAAGTGATCCAGCGTCAACGCTGGGAAAAGGGGAGCCGAGATGCCCAACGGCGGTTTGTCCCTGCCCTTCTTCGAGGAGGGCTCAACGGCAATACCGCCCTTTTCTATACTCTGCTTGATTTATGGGTGCCGCCGGTAATGAAGATACTCGCTTTTCTTATCGGCGCGGGTGGTTTATCCTTTATCGGAATATTTTTTGGTGTGAGTGGGCCGTTCTTCTTACTCTTCCTCGCCGGAACTATTCTTGGGGCAGCGCTGCTCCTCGCTATGGGCACCTACAATCAACTCGCGCATCAGCCCTTTTCCTTTCACGAGATCAAGGCGTTCCTCACCCTCAAACTGAACGTTGCCAAAGCCGGTGAAGCCGATGGGTGGGTTCGCACTGCACGGGACAAAGAATGACTACCCCCGGGCCACCTTCGCCCAGACGGGACTGTCCATCTCCGAAATAAATGCCTGATGGGCCGCTTTTTCATCGTCCGATAAAAGGACGGGCCGCGGCGCCCCGCGGATCGGCCGGGGTTGCGCCTCGCCATTGGCGCCGGCGAAGCCCCCTCGCCCACCGAGGGCCAGGCCCGCCTGCGCCCCGCCGGTAAGCTCAATATATACCTCGGCCAGAAGGCGCGCGTCGAGTAACGCGCCGTGGCCGTCCCGCTCCCGCTGGGTGGTGTCGATCTCGAAGCGCGAACACAGCGCATCAAGGGAAGCGGGCGACCCTGGAAACCGCTTACGGGCAATTTTCACTGTGTCGACAACATCACCGTTTAAGGCCGGAAGGCTCGCCTTCTCCAACTCATATTGCACAAAACCCATATCGAAGGAGGCATTGTGCGCCACAAGCGTTGCATCGCCGACGAACTCAACAAAGGCTGGTCCGACATCAGGGTCGGCAAACAAAGGTTTATCCTGGAGAAATTCTTCGGAGATTTTATGGACCTTATAGGCCTCAAGCGGCATGTCCCGCTCAGGGTTGATGTAAACGTGAAATTTCTTGCCCGTGAGCGCGCCATTGACCATCTCAACGGCCCCGATTTCCACAAGACGATGACCGTCTTTCGGGCTTAATCCAGTTGTTTCGGTATCGAAAATAATTTCACGCATAAAAGGCTTCGTCAGCTAAGAACTGACTTCCTCATCCTGAGGAGGCCTCGTCCTTCGAGACGCCGCCATGCGGCGGCTCCTCAGGATGAGGCCGTCGCGAAGGACGAGGAAGGACGACGAACCTCTCTACCGATTTAGAATAAGCCGACTCGTCTAAGACACTGAAGGCCTGGTTTTCCCGATATCGTCTAAGGTGGCAAAAACCGCCTCCCGCGCCACCTCAAGCCCCTTATCGGTGTGAATGATATAATCCGCGCGGGCCCGCTTGTCGGCATCGGACACCTGCCGCGCGACGATGGCCTCATATTTTTGTGGCGTCATGCCGGGGCGCGCCAAGACCCGGGCACGCCGCACATCTTCAGGGGCGGTCACCACCACAATGACATCCACAATCGCATCACCGCCGCCCTCGAATAGGAGAGGGATATCGCACACCACCATCGGCGCCCCCGACGCCTTATGAATTTCAAGGAACGCCTGTCGGTCTGAAAAAACGAGGGGGTGAACGATGGCTTCGAGATCAGCGAACCCGGCTTCATCCTTCATCAAGGCCTGGGCGAGGGCAGGGCGATCAATCCCGCCGGTCTCATCCTTCACATCACCAAAGCGGGCTGTGACCAGTTCAACCGCCGCGCCCTTTGGCGCATAGAGCCGGTGGACCGCGCCGTCAGCATCCCAAACAGGCACGCCCGCATCGGCAAAGAACTGAGCAGTGGTGGATTTGCCCATCCCAATCCCGCCGGTGAGGCCAATCACAATCATAACTTCGCCGCCAACACATCTTGGAGGAACGCCCCGGCCGCCACAGGATCATCGGGGGTTATCCCATGCCACGCCGCAAAAGTGGGAATCGCCTGGTGCACCAGCATAGGCACCCCATTCATCGCGCGGCAGCCTTTATCGATGCCCTCCCGCATCAACGGCGTGACAGCTGGCGTGGTCACAATATCCACAATCGCCGCTGAAGCGGGAAGGGATGAGAGTGACAAGGGCAGGGGGGGTTGGCCCCGCATCCCCAGGCTCGTCGCGTTGATAAGCAAATTAAGCTGGGGCAGCACATCCTCGCGCTTCTCCCATGGAACAATCGTTACGGACTGAAAACGGTCCTTGATTTCATAGGCTTTTTCCATCGTGCGATTGGTGATTAGGATCTCAGAGAAGCCCAAATCCTGAAGGGCATAGACCACCGCCGGCGCGGCCCCGCCAGCCCCCACGAGGAGGACAGTCTCCTTCTGTAGGTCCCAACCGCTCTGGCGCACTGCCTCAGCAAAGCCGATCATATCCGTATTGTCGGCCAGAATGCGATTTCCCTCGAATTTCAAGAGATTAGCCGCGCCAATGGCCTCTGCGACGGGACTGGCCTCGTCAGCGAGGGCAACGGCAGCTCCCTTAAAGGGAATAGTGACATTGAGCCCAAACCAGCCCTTCGCCGCGCAGTCCCGCACAATATCGGGAAACCGCTCCAAGCTTTCGCCGTCCACCGCGTGGTAGTCAGCCGTCAGCCCGTGAGCCTTGATCCACCGGCCATGAAGAGGAGGGGATAAGGTTTGGCCAATGGGGTGACCGATCACCCCCATTTGAGAGATTGCGCCGGCTACCATAGGAGGACACCGCGCGTCCTCAACGCATCAAGCAAAGGCAAAAGGGGGAGGCCGAGGATGGAGAAATAGTCGCCTTCGATTTTCTCAAAAAGACGCACGCCGGGCCCCTCTAATTCATAGGCGCCGACGGTGCGGAGCACTCGGTCGCCCACGGAATTTAGGTAGGCTTCAACCTCTTCCCGAGACGCCGCGCGCATGGTGAGTGCCGACGTTTCCTCATGGGACCATATGACGTCGCCCCCTTGGGCCAGACAAAGAGCCCCCCGGAGATAGTGGGTTTGTCCCGCCATAGCGGTCAGACGCTCGGCGGCCTCCCCCATAGACTTGGGTTTGTCGTAGAGGGTGTTTTTGAAATCGAGGACTTGGTCGCCACCAATCACCAAATCTTCCGCATCCGCCTGAACGGCGAGGGCCTTCGCGCGAGCGAGGGCAAGAGCAATCGCGGCGGGGGATGCGCCCTTTGCCTTTTCTTGCCCCTTTATAATGTCTTCGTCGACGCCGCTGCCGACTGCCTCAAAGGGGACACCAGCCCCGTCGAGAAGCGCCCGGCGCGACGCACTTTTTGAGGCGAGAATAATCCGGGTCATGCTTTTGATATGTCTCCGGCCCGACGGGCCGACATGAGGGTGAGAATTTTTGCGGCGGTTTCTTCCACCGACCGGCGGGTGACATCAATGACGGGCCAACCGTTCTTCACAAAATACCTTTTTGCGGCAGTAATCTCGCTACGCACTTCATCTTCATCGGAATAGGTGGACGCATCTTGGTCAGCCGCCAGATTGGTTAAGCGCGTGCGCCGAATTTGGGATAAGCGCTGGGGGCTGGCTGTCAGTCCCACCACAAGGGGCTGGCGCAATTTTTCCAACTCCTCCGGCGGCGGTGTCGTGGGGACGAGGGGAACGTTCGCCGCCTTCACCCCCCGGTGGGCCAAATACATGCAAGTGGGCGTTTTTGACGTTCGGCTTACCCCCACAAGGACGACATCTGCCGTTTCTAAGTCCCAGGTCAGTTGCCCATCATCATGGGCGAGGGTGTAGTCGATGGCTGAGATCCGTTGGAAATATTCCTCATCCAACTCATATTGCCGACCCGCGCGCAGGGTTTGTTCAAGGCCCAGATACTCCGCGAAAGCGTTAAGAAGCGGATCAAGCACTGAAATGGCTGGGATCTGCAGTTCTGCACATTTGACCTCCAACCGCCGTCGCATGCCAGGATCAACGATTGTGTACATCACCAAGCCCGGAGAGTTTTCAATCCGGGCGAGGACCTTATCCAATTGCACGTGACTCCGAACCAGGGAAGCAACATGTTCCAACGGCTGCGCTCTCTCAAAACGCGCCGCCGTTGCCTTGAGCAGGGTGCTGAGGGTTTCGCCGGTTGAGTCCGACACAAGGTGCACATGGAACCAGGTATTACTTCTACTGATGGCAGAGGGGGTCACACTCATCGTCGGTCAAGGCCCCGACCTGGTTTTGGGGAAAAGAGTCTCATCGATTTCGACCTACGGCTTTTTTAAAGGAACTACCACAGCCATCCCAAGGCGGTTCTGGAAAACCGGTCCTGTGCAAAGAAACTGTTAAGAAAGGGGAAAGCTCTCTTAAAAGTGCGCAAAGAGTACACCCAAAGTAGGGCCCGCCATACCCGTTCGGGTGACAAAACATTTTCGGGGAAACTGTGGACAATGGGGAAATATTCCAGCCATACCGCTTTTCCCCAACCTCAACCGTCTTATGACTCCGAACTCATATTTTAAGTAAGGTAATGCCATGGCCATCCCGGCAATGCTTCGTGCCCTTGAAGGGGAAACCCTCTCCACGACACCCATCTGGTTTATGCGGCAAGCAGGGCGCTACCTTCCAGAATATAGGGCCGTGCGAGAAGAGGCCGGATCTTTCTTAGACTTATGTTTTGATCAGGAGAAGGCATCGCGTGTCACCTTACAACCGATTGAGCGGTATGACCTAGATGCAGCCATCCTATTTGCGGATATTCTCCTCATCCCTCTCGCTATGGGGCAGAAAGTTTGGTTCGAAACAGGAGAGGGACCAAGGCTCGATCCCCCGTTTACCAGCGATCTCCTCAAAAGTCTTTCGACAGATGGGCTGCACGACGCGCTGGGCCCAATCTGCGAGACTGTGTCGACGGTTCGGGCAGCCCTACCAGCTGATAAAGCACTTATTGGCTTTGCCGGCGCGCCCTGGACGGTGGCGACCTATATGTTGGCCGGACGTGGGTCGAAAGACCCCTCAGCGTTGCGCCTTTTTGCCTACAAACACCCAGACGCCTTTGATGGCTTAATAGAATTGTTGGTGGACAGCACGGCAGACTATCTGATTGCTCAGGCGAAAGCAGGTGCCCAGGTCCTACAACTGTTCGACAGCTGGGCCGCGGGACTACCGAAGTCCTTTTTCGAAAACTACTGCGCCAAGCCAGTTATAGAGATCGCTAAACGGGTGAGGGCGGCGGTGGATGTGCCCATCATTGCTTTTCCGCGCGGCGCTGGACCGCTCTACAATTTGCTTGCTGAAGACCCGCATATTGCCGGTGTGTCGATAGACACAGGGCTGCCTTGGGGTTTTGCGGCGAGAGAGCTGTCGCCCCACGCAACGGTGCAAGGCGGCCTTGATCAGTTGCTGATCGTGAAAGGGGGCGATCCGATGCTGAAAGCAGCCGATCAACTGCTGAAGACCTTCAACGGCAAGCCTTATATCTTCAATATTGGCCACGGCTTTGTGCCTGAAACCCCGCCGGAGCATGTCGGTGAGCTGGTTGATTTTGTGAGGCGGGGTCGCCCTTAAACCAAGCCTTTGAGTTCTCGTTCACCACGGCTTGTCCGTGGTGTCCCTGAGCGCTGAGCGACGTTGCTTAACTCAGTGGATGCAACGGACAAGCCGTGGCAAACATACCTGCTAATATTATCTCAAAAGACCCTAACAATGCTTCAGACCCTTTACCCATGGATAAAGTCCCTACACTTGCTGGCCGTCATCGCTTGGATGGCGGGAATGATGTATCTGCCGCGGCTGTTTGTGAATCACCATCAGGCGGAAAAGGGCGGGCAGGCCGAGCGTTTCTTCGTCGCGATGGAATATCGCCTGCTGAAGTTCATTATCAACCCGTCCATGATTGCTACCTGGGGGCTCGGGGTTTTGCTGCTCGTCGCTAATCCTGTTTGGATGAGCCAAGCTTGGTTTTTGGTGAAGTTCGTGGCTGTTTTAGGGATTTCAGGGATCCACGGTTTCTACGCGGCGGCCACAAAAAAATTCGCCGCTGGAGAGCGGCCGCGGACAGAGAAATTTTGGCGCATTATGAATGAAGTGCCGTTCCTCGCGCTCATTGTGATTGTGATCATGGTGATCGTGAAGCCGTTTGGGTGAGATCATTGAGGGCCGATCCCTCGGGATTGACGTTTTTGAGGGCTGAGCCTAAGTGAGGCATCCCGAGTTCTCGGGCCTACCTTCCCTTATTCGACCTACAATTTGTCGTTTTGCCCATCATTTTCGATGGATGCACCCTCCTTCAGGATTGTCATGCTGCCCAAAACCATCACCCTTGATGAGATCAAGGAAAAATCCCCCCAAGACCTAGTGACCTTTGCCGAAGAGGTGGGTGTTGAGAATGCCTCCGCCCTTCGCAAACAGGACCTCCTTTTCGCTATTTTGAAAGAGTTGGCGGAAGAAGAGGTCGAAATTATCGGCAGTGGGGTCCTCGAAATCCTACCTGACGGGTTTGGCTTCTTGCGCTCAGCGGATGCGAACTATCTTGCGGGTCCTGACGATATTTATTGTTCGCCCCAACAAATCCGGAAATTCACGTTGAAAACCGGCGACACGGTGAGCGGCGAGATCCGCAGCCCGAAGGATGGCGAGCGGTACTTCGCCCTTACAAAAGTGAACTCGGTCAACTTTGAGCCGCCGGAAAAGGCACGGCACAAGGTTCACTTCGATAATTTGACGCCCCTCTATCCTGAAGAGCGCCTTCGGATGGAGGTGGAAACCAAGGAGGCGAAGGAGAAGGACCTTTCCTCCCGGGTGATTGATATTGTGGCCCCCTTAGGGAAAGGACAGCGGGCGCTTATCGTGGCACCGCCGCGGACGGGTAAAACCGTCCTGTTGCAGAATATTGCTCACGCCATTACGTCTAATCACCCTGAATGTTATCTCATCGTGCTGCTTATTGACGAACGGCCCGAAGAGGTGACGGACATGCAGCGGTCGGTGAACGGAGAGGTCGTCTCCTCCACCTTTGACGAACCTGCTGCCCGCCACGTGCAGGTGTCCGAGATGGTCATTGAGAAAGCCAAGCGCTTGGTCGAACATGGTCGCGACGTGGTGATTCTGCTTGATTCCATCACCCGCCTAGGCCGCGCTTACAACACAGTGGTGCCAAGCTCTGGCAAGGTGCTCACCGGCGGTGTGGACGCGAACGCCCTTCAACGGCCAAAGCGCTTCTTCGGCGCGGCGCGGAATATTGAAGAGGGTGGTTCCCTCACCATCATCGCGACAGCTCTTATCGACACCGGGTCCCGCATGGATGAGGTGGTGTTCGAAGAATTCAAAGGCACGGGTAACTCAGAAATCGTCCTTGACCGGAAAGTGGCGGATAAGCGGACCTTCCCTGCTATCGATATTGCCAAGTCCGGCACACGGAAAGAGGACCTTCTTATTCCGAAGGACGAGCTGGCGAAGATCTTTGTGCTTCGTCGAATTCTGTCGCCGATGAATGCAATGGATTCCATCGAGTTCTTGCTGGATAAACTCCGTCAGGTGAAGACGAACAAAGATTTCTTTGACTCGATGAATACGTAGTTTGTGTTGCCTCGGACTTGCTCTCGACGCGGCAACATTAAGCAGGATTGTCCAGGGGTTTTAGGAATAGCATCCTAACCTCTATACCGACAGACGTTCGTTTGTACTCACGTTGTCGCTATAGTCTTTTGTTTTCGCATCG